>Ga0255775_1000503_pt1 | contig 39384 bp, 36 predicted proteins | sample 011ome_26_FD_179973 | JGI IMG/M metagenome (GOLD analysis project Ga0255775, IMG submission 179973) | Coastal salt marsh microbial communities from the Groves Creek Marsh, Skidaway Island, Georgia - 011511BT metaG (version 2) | ecosystem: Environmental > Aquatic > Marine > Intertidal zone > Salt...
TCACCGGCCGCCACTGACGTCACCAAGAATGACGGCTTTGCCTTCACCACGGGCATCCGCCTTGGGTTCTAATTCTCTTGTTTCATAGAGAATGAAAGAAAGGGGCGGCCTCAGGGCCGCCCCTTTTTGTATTCAGCGTCTGTTGTGTCGGTTTTCTTTCCCGAACACGAGCCACGACGCGTTGTCCGCGCAGCGCAGTCAAAACGGGCATGGGCGCTATAAGCAGGGGCGCTATAAAGGGTATCTTAACCAGAAACGGCTACTTCTGATTTACCAGATTATCAGGAGATGCCATGACCCCGCTCGATGCCCTGGAAAGCCAATCCATCTATATCCTGCGCGAAGCGCACAGCCGCATCGACCGGCTCGCGATGCTGTGGTCGCTGGGCAAGGATTCGAACGTCATGGTCTGGCTGGCGCGCAAGGCGTTCTTCGGCCATGTGCCGTTTCCGGTCATGCATGTCGATACCGAGAAGAAATTTCCGGAAATGTACGATTTCCGCACGCGCTATGCCGAGGAATGGAACCTGAAGCTCACCGTGCGGACCTGTCCGCCGGTCGAGGAAATGGACCCGACCCTGCCGCCCGCCGCGCGGTCCGCGGCGCGGAAGACGGCGGGCCTGAACAGCCTGATCGCCGAACAGGAACTGACCGGCGTGATCGCCGGCATCCGCCGCGACGAGGAAGGCACGCGCGCCAAGGAACGCGTGTTCAGCCCGCGGGGCGAGGGCAATGTGTGGGATTTCCGCAACCAGCCGCCCGAGTTCTGGGACCAGTTCCGCACCGACCTGCCGCCCGGCTGCCACCTGCGCGTCCATCCGCTGCTGCACTGGTCGGAGCTCGACGTGTGGCGCTATATCAAGCGCGAAAACATCCCCATCGTCGATCTGTACTATGCGCGCGACGGCAAGCGTTACCGGTCCCTCGGCGACCAGGACATCACCTTCCCAGTCGACAGCAATGCGTCGACCATCGACGAGATCATCGCCGAGCTTGAAACCACGGATGTCGCCGAGCGGTCGGGCCGCGCCATGGATCACGAGGCCGAAGATGCTTTCGAGCGGCTGCGTGTTGGGGGGTACATGTAATGGCCACAGCCTATGCCCTTGCCGCGCCGCGGAATCTTCTGAAAATCGCGATTGTCGGCCATGTCGATCATGGCAAGTCGACCCTGGTCGGCCGGCTTCTGAACGACACCGACTCGCTGCCCGCCGGCAAGGTCGAGGCCGTCGCCGAGATGTGTACACGCCGCGGCATGCCGTTCGAATGGGCCTTCGTGACCGATGCGCTGCGCGCGGAGCGCGACCAGGGCATCACCATCGATGCCAGCCATATCCGGTTTTCGGATGCGGTGCGCGACTACGTGCTGATCGACGCGCCCGGCCACCGGGAATTTCTGAAGAACATGATCTCCGGCGCGGCGGGGTGCGATGCCGCCCTCGTCGTGATCGATGCAGATGAAGGCGTGCGCGAACAGTCGCGCCGTCACGGCTATCTGCTGCACCTGCTCGGTGTCCGCCAGATCGCGGTCGCCGTGACAAAAATGGACACCGTCGATTTCGATGCCGTGCGGTTCGGCCGGATCGAGTCCGATTTCCGCCGGCTTCTCGAAGAGCTCGGGATCGAACTGTCGGCGATCGTGCCGGTCTCGGGGCGCGACGGCGACAACATCGCGACCCGGTCGGCGAAGACGCCGTGGTATCACGGCCCGACCGTCCTGGAAGCGGCGGCGGCCTTCGAGCCGATGCCGGAGCCGGTGGAACTGCCGCTGCGCATTCCGGTGCAGGATGTCTACAAGTTCGATACGCGCCGTATCATTGCCGGGCGCGTTGAATCGGGACGCATATCGGTCGGCGACGAGATCGTGTTCTCGCCGTCAAACCATGTCGTGAAGGTCAAGTCGCTTGAAGGCTGGAACAAGGAATCGCCGATTCCGTTCGCCGAGGCCGGCGAACCGGTCGGCATCACGCTCGAAGACCAGGTCTTTGTCGAACGCGGCGAACTGATCAGTCACGTTGCGCAGGCGCCCATGGAAACCAATGTTTTCCGGGCGCGCCTGTTCTGGCTCGGCGATGCGCCGCTCGCAGCCGGGAAGCGCTACACGCTGAAGCTCGGCACGATCGAGGCGGTCGTCACCGTCGAAAAAGTCGAACGCGTGGTCGATACCGCCGATCTTGTCGCCGCCAATACCGATGCCGTGCCGCGCGATGCGGTCGCCGATGTCATCCTGCGGTCGTCCTCGATGCTGGCGCTCGATCCCGCGTCGGTCAATCCGCGCACCGGGCGGTTCGTGCTTGCCGACGGCTACGATATCGTCGGCGGCGGACTGATCGATATGGACGGCTATCCGGACCAGCGCGCGCTGATTACCCAGCGGGCAACGAATATCACGTCCGTCGAAAACACCGTCACCGACCAGATGCGCATGGCGCGCAACGGCCACCGCGGCGGGGTGCTCTGGTTTACCGGACTGTCGGGCGCCGGCAAATCAACCCTGGCGGTCGAACTCGAACGGCGCCTGTTCCAGAAAGGCTACCAGGTCTATGTGCTGGATGGCGACAACCTGCGTGGCGGGCTGAACGCCAATCTCGGCTTCACGCCCGAGGACCGCGCCGAAAACATTCGCCGGGTCGGCGAGGTCGCGGCGCTCTTTGCGCGGGCCGGCTTTGTCGTGCTGACGGCCTTTATCTCTCCCTACCGGACCGACCGGGAGCGGGCCCGCGACGCCGTGGGCAATGACAAGTTCCACGAAGTCTATGTGTCGGCCTCGCTCGACGTCTGCGAGGGCCGCGATCCGAAAGGTCTTTACGGGCGCGCCCGCGCCGGCGAGATCGCCGACTTCACCGGTATCTCCGCGCCCTACGAAGCGCCGGAAGCCTGCGAGGTCGAGCTCAATACCGGCAAGCTCGACGTGCCGGAATCCATGGAAAAACTCGTGGCCTATGTGGAAAAACATTTTCCCTATAGCGGGGACGACTGAGGCGCAGCCGCCAGGAACCATCCCGATAGGTATCTCCGGTTTAACGCCTCTCTCCGGTATGTCCCGGCCTAAAGCCGGGGGCGTCAATGGACCGGCTGCGGGGAAAGCCGGACAGCGACCGATCAATCGTCTTTCGTCGCCTGCCCCTCCGGCTTCTGCTAATCTGTCTCCATGACCACAGAGACCCAAACCGACATCGCCGCCAATATTGAAGCGGTGCAGGCCAAAATCGCCGAAGCCGCAACCGACGCCGGGCGCGATCCGGCGGCCGTGTCGCTCATCGCGGTATCGAAATCCCATCCGGGATCCGCGGCGGCGGCGGCGTTGGCCGCAGGGCATCGCGTGTTCGGTGAAAACCGGGTGCAGGAAGCACAGGAAAAGTGGCCGCCCCTGAAGGCGGATTACCCGGATGCGGTTGTGCATCTGATCGGCCCCCTGCAAACCAACAAGACCGCCGATGCTGTGGCCCTGTTCGATGTCATCCAGACGCTGGACCGGGAAAAGCTGGCGCGCAGCCTGGCGAAGGAAATGGACCGGCTCGGCCGCGCGCCTGACCTGTTCGTTCAGGTCAATACCGGCGAGGAGCCGCAGAAGGCGGGCGTGTTGCCTCTCGAGGCAGACAGCTTCATCAAAAAATGCCGCGACGAAATGGGTCTGCCGGTCGTCGGCCTGATGTGCATTCCGCCCATCGACGAAAACCCGGCGCTGCATTTCGCCCTGCTGGCCGACATGGCGGCGCGGAACGGGTTGCACCGCCTCAGTATGGGCATGTCGGCAGATTTCGAGACCGCCGTCCGGCTCGGCGCGACCGAGGTGCGTGTCGGGACGGCAATTTTCGGGACACGTGCGCCTCACCCTTAAGCCCCGTCTTTTTATTCTCCTCGACGCACCGGATGTCAGGCGATCACCAGCCTGTCGTTGCCGGGATTCCATTCCCGCAGAATCAGCTCGAGGTCTTCCCGGGCGAACGCGATGCAGCCTTCCGTCGGCGGATAGTCCGGACCGCCCGCGACGTGAACGAAAATGGCACTGCCCGCACCGGGGACGACCGGGTCGCTGTTATGGCTCGTCACGACGACAAGATCGTAAAGCCCGTCATCGCGCCACAGCGTCTCGCAGCTTGCATCATGGGGCAGCGCGACCGGCCGGTTGTAATCCGCATGACCCGGATCGTCGCACCACCCGTCGGTTCGACCGATCGGCGCGATGTCGAGGCGTGTTCCGATTACATCGCCGCGATCCGGCCGGTACAGCACCCGCACGAAACCGAAATCGCCAACCGGGCTGACGCCGTCGCCTTCGGTCTTGTGACGGGCGATACCGCCGCGCCCGATGGCACAGCGATACGCCCGGTCGCGGAAAGTGGCGCGCCCGGTTTTTCCATCTGCTGAAACGAAAAGCGTCATGCAGCGCTTATAGGGAATTCCCGCGCGCCGTCAACGCAGAGCGTCCTGTGCCGGGACGAAGTCCGGGAGGCAATCAGCGACGCACCGATACTGCCGGGGTGCCGCCGGCGCCGGTACCCGCGCTGTTTCGATACTGGTTCAGCGCCTGACCCATGGCCTGCACATACCATTCGGGGGAAGCATCGCGGGGCGGCAGCATCGGATGTGCGGGCGCATTCTCGGGCGCGGCGGCCGGCGAGTCCTCGCGTCCGGTAAGGTCCGTTCCCGCCGGGGCGGGTGCACCGGATTGCCGGGCCATTTGCTGCGCGGCCCACTGCGCCAGCATCAGGTCTGCCTGCTGACGGCGGGACCGGTTCACGGCCTCGCTGACCGGCGGCGCCGGAATGGTCGCCCGGGCGGCGGGGGCCTGTACAGGTTCTCGCCCGGCCTGCGCCGGTGCGCTGTCAGAGGTGCTGAACACCGCCGGTCGCAGCACGGGCTGGTCGGACGGCCGTGTACTTGTCGATGTGGGATGACCCATCTTCGGCGCGCCGAACGGCATGGCGAGGGCGCGTGCGGGAAATGCTGTGGCCGCCGCCGCCGCCGAGGGCGCGAGGATGTCGCTCTTTGCAGGGTTCTGGTGTACGCCGAACGCGGCCTTGGGATTATAGGCGATCCGGTTCAGAGTGACCGCCGCCGGCGTTATTGCAGTGCCGGCGAGTGCCGCCGTCTGCACCGTGTTCCCTGCTGTCACGGCGTCCGCATCGATGGCCGCCCGGGCCCCGTCCGCCGCATCCGTCTTCGCGGCCGCGATACTGGGGGCGTTGTCCTTATCATCGCCGCCGCCTGTCAGATCGTTGACCAGTTCGGCAAGATGCTGGCCGAGATCGCCGCCGCTGGCTTCTTCGAACAGCGAGGCGATACCGGCGGCAATCGCGCCTCCCGGCCCGCCGAACAGCATGCCGCCGAAAAAACGTGACTCGGGGCTGATCTGGTCGCCTGTAATTGCCCGGTAAACTGTCGAGACCACGGGAATGTGATGCAGCGGATTGATGATGTCGAGGAACTCGTCGAAGGTCAGCCCTGCATCATCTGACGATGCGGCCTGTCCGAAGTCGCCGCTCACTACATGGTCGTCTTCGAAACCGCGCGCATTCTCCGCGGGCGTATGCGCCGGCAGGGGCTTCGGGGGAAGGGAGGCGAGTAAGTCTGTCATGATCCTGCCATCAGGAGTGCAAGATCCGTACCACCTTCGAATTTATCTAACTCGTTGTAACTATTAAGATAAATTTATTAATCGCGGGCCTCTGCCCGGCAGGTTCTGCCGGTTCAGGCACTTCTTTCCCGGCCATATAGTCCTTCGGCGCATTCACCGGCCCGGTAACGCTTTCGCGAGAAAGGTTGAACTGCGCTAGAATACTTCCAATTTTCAGGTCAATACGACCTGACCGGCGTCCGTCTCTTATCCGTCTGACGGACCAGAACCATCGGAAAGAATGAAGAAATATGGTCAACGGAAAAAGCCTCCTCCTTGTCGATGACGATGATGCGCTCCGCGAAGCATTGCGCGACCAGCTCCAGCTGCACGAAGAATTCGCGATCCAGGAAGCTGCCAGCGGCGCCGCCGCGCTGGAGATCGCGCGGGAGTCGAACCACGACCTGCTGATCCTCGATGTCGGCCTGCCCGATATGGACGGGCGAGAGGTCTGCCGGCTGATGCGCCGCGCCGGCGTCAATGCGCCGATCATCATGCTCACCGGCGCGGATACCGAGGCCGATACGATCCTGGGTCTCGATTCAGGGGCCAACGATTACGTGACAAAGCCGTTCAAGCTCGGCGTTCTTCTGGCCCGGATCCGCGCACAGCTCAGACAACACGAACGCTCCGAAGATGCGGTCTTCAATATCGGCCCGTACTCGTTTCACCCCGCCGCGAAAATGCTGATCGATCCTGAAAACAACGACAGCAAGATCCGCCTGACCGAGAAGGAAACGGCAATCCTCAAATACCTTTTCCGCGCGGGTGAGAACGTTATCGGGCGCGATGTGCTCCTGAACGAGGTCTGGGGGTACAACTCGGGCGTCACGACGCACACGCTTGAAACCCATGTGTATCGTCTGCGCCAGAAAATCGAGCGCGACCCGTCCAATGCCGTCCTGCTGGTAACAGAACCCGGCGGGTACCGGCTGGTGCCGTAAACGCGGTTGCGAGCAGGCGGCAGCAGGACCCCCGCCTGCGCCGGGCTGACACATATTCTTCAAACCGTCATTCCCGCGAGGGCGGGACTCTCGCAGCAATGCTCGTGGAAGCTAGAGCGCCTTGATTCCGCCGCCGTCGAGGCCGAGGATCTGGCCGGTGATGTAGCTGGCGCGCTCGCTGGCGAGGAACACCACCGAATCGGCGACTTCTGCGGCTTCGCCCATCCGGCCCAGCGGAATACCCTTCGCCGGATCGGACAGCCCCGCATCGATCATCTGGCGCTGGCGTTCCGACATGATCGGACCCGGTGAAGATGCGTTGACGCGAATGCCCATCGGCCCGAACTCGTTGGCCAGCCCTTTGAGCACTAAGTTCAGCGCGGCGTTCACGCTGCCGCCCGGCAGGTGAATGTCGATCGGCAGCTTGCCGCCCGTGCCGGTAATGGCGACGATCGCGCCGGTCTTGCGTTCGATCATATGCGGCAGGGCGGCCTGGAAGCAGTTGATATAACCGAGATATTTGACCTCCAGCGCCTTGCGGAAAACATCGGCGTCGATTTCCAGGAACGGCCCGAAGGCGGGCACGGCAACGGTGGTTGCCAATATGTCGATCTGTCCCATCGTGCCGACGATCTTTTCCGCCGCCGCTTTCACCGCCGCCGCGTCTGTCACGTCGACGGGGGCGGATATCGCTTCACCGCCGGCGGCCTTGATCTCATCGATCAGCGCTGTGAGCGCATCCGGCGTCCGCGCCGAGACGGCGACACGTGCCCCTTCACGCGCGAAGCCCAGCGCGATTTCCCGCCCGATCGCGCCGGTGGCGCCTGTGACCCACGCCACTTTTCCGTTCAGTCCCATATCCATTCCGGTCTCTCCCTTTTGTAAAATTCAAATCTGGTCGTGCGGGTTCAGCGCGATCAGTTCGGGCGCTGTGCCCGGCGCTGTTCCCGCCGCGTATAGAATAGCCCGCGCCACTTCGGCGGCCGGCAGTCGGGCGTTCTGGCGTTTGGCATAGGCGGCAACGACAGCCGGGTGATCGGGCTGGTCCATCAGTCCGGTATCGACCAGACCGGGCGCGATCTCGGTTACCCGGATGCCGTGTTCGGCGAGCTCAATCCGCATGCCGCGGGTGATCGCCGCGGTGGCATGTTTGGTCGCCGCGTAGAACATGGTCAGCGGATAGACCTGCCGCGCCAGGATCGACGAGACATTGATGATGTGACCGGATCCGCGTTCCGCCATGCCGCGGGCAATGCCCTGGCTCAGCACCAGCATCGCGTGGACGTTCAGCTCCCACGCAGCACGCCACATGTCGGGGTCCGATTCCAGGAACGGCGCATGGGCCGTCCGCCCCGCCAGGTTAACGAGGATATCGACCGCGCCGGCTTCCGCGACAAGCCGGTCCGTGAATGCCGATTCGGTCAGGTCTCCGGCGATTGTCCGAAGCGTGCCTTTCGCTTCCGCTTCCAGGTCTGCAAGCCGGTCCGCGCTGCGGGCGACGGCAGTGACCTTCGCACCTTCGGCGGCGAACATCAGCGCGGTTTCGCGGCCGATGCCGGAGGATGCGCCGGCGACGAGCACGGTTTTACCGGAAAATGTCATGGGGACCGGTTCCTCAGGCGCCCAGCGTCGCGCCGCCATCGACCACCATCTCGTGCATGGTGATGTAGCGGGACTGGTCCGACAGCAGAAACGCAACGGCATCGGCGACGTCGTCGACCTGCGCGATCCGGCCGAGCGGCACGCCGGTGCGGAAATTATCCAGATCGCCTTTCAGCATCGCTTCGCCGAACCCCATGCCTTCCATCATGCGCCGGATCATCGGCGTTTCGGTCGCCCCCGGCGCGACGGTGTTGACGCGGATCCCCGCCGGGCCGAGCTCCAGCGCGAACACCCGCATCAGATGGCTGACCCCTGCCTTGGACGCGCAATAGGCGCCCTGACGGACCCGCGGTACGCGCGCCGCGTTGGACGACACGGTCACGATCGAGCCCGCTTTCCTGTCCGTCATATGTCGCGCGACATGGCGGGTCACCAGCCAGGTGCCGCGCAGGTTGACGTTGAAATGGGCGTCGAATTCTTCTGCCGACTGGTCGATCAGCGGCCCGAGATGCTGGACGCCGGCGATATTGACCAGCCCGTCGATGGTGCCGAGCGCTTCGGCAGCACCGTCGATGGCGGCACCGACCGATGCCTCGTCCGTCAGGTCGGCGGCAAAGCCCTGCGCACCGAGTTCCGCCGCCATTGCGGCGACCTGTTCGGCCTGCCGGTCTATCAGCGCAAGCCGGGCGCCGCCGCCGGCCAGGTGGCGGGCGACGCCTTCGCCGATCCCCTGCGCTGCGCCGGTGACGATGATCCCTGCATCCCTGATTCCCGAAAGTTCCATTCCGTTTCCCCGGTTTAGTGTTGTCCGCCGGACCAGTGTCCAGTGATACCCGCGGCAATGCAATCCGCCGTGGTGCCGAACAGGATCTCGGCGTCCGATACGGAGCGGGCAAACAGCGCCATCTTTGCCGAATTGGTGGCAAGCCGCGTGCCCTTGGACACCCGGTCATAGGAAACCACGGCGCAGTTATCCGCCGTGACCGACACGCCGGCGCCGGTGAGCTTGGCGATGATTCCTTCGGCCTCCGCCGCGTCCCAGGTGGACCGGTTGGTATGAATATAGAAGGTGACGTCGCCATTTGCCTGTCCGTCCGCCAGCAGCGCCGCCGCGTCCCGCAACTGGCCGAGCGAGGCATGCGGGCAGCCGATCGAGACGACGTCGACCGGCCCCGCGGTCCCGTTGGCGGTCGCTGCATGTTCCGCGGCGATGGCGGCCTCGTCGACAACGAATTCCGCCGCCGGCGCGGCGCCGCCGAAGGCCGTGTCGATATCGGGCGCTTCCGGCGTGATGCCGGCGATATGAAACATCGCGGCGGCGCCATGGATCGCGAAGGCCGCGCCGAACGCAACGTATTCGTCGATGCTCGGGGGTGTTGCGATGCCGTCGAGAACGGGAATCCGGTCGCCCGCCAGCCGTCCGGCCAGCGCGCCGAGCAGGCTGAACCGGTCGACGCCCGATATGCCGGTTTCCACTTTCAGCAGGATTTCGCCGTACCGGTTTTTATCGAGGTGCATGCCGCAGCGCGGCGCAAGGCCGGTCAGCGCCGAGGCCACGGCGGTCGCGCCCTCGCGGTTGGTCCGGGCGCCGAGCACGGAATTCACAAAGGGCGCGGTCGCGGATTCGCTCCACGCGACATGCTCGCCGAAGGACGGCAGGATTCCCTGGATGAACGGGTTGCACGAACAGCTCGGCAGCGCGCCCATTTTTTCGCAGGCTTCCAGCATGCGGATCTGATCGCGCTCCTCCGCTGTCATGTCCGTCTTGGTGCGGTCGACGGCGATGGCATTGATTGACGCCGGCACGGCAAAGCGCCCGCCTTCCGCCACCAGTCTTTCCAGGAAATCGCGCCCTGCTTCGCCCAGCGCGGTGCCGTCGATGACAAGGTGCGTGGAGGTGACCGGAATCATGTCCGGGGCATCCAGCGCGGCGCCGACGGCGGTCAGCATCTGCATCGCAATCTGCAGCGGCCAGCCCCTGTCGCCGTCGAGCATGGCCTGTTGGTCCGGAGTGAGCTTCATTTGATGAACTCCACCGTGCCCGCCGCGCCATCGACCCGCAGCGTGTCGCCGGATGAGAATGTCGAGATATCGGTGTCCAGCCGATGGACCAGCGGAATTTCCGCCAGCACGCAGCCTGCGGTAATCACCGCATCGGCCTGCGCGTTGACAATGGCGGCAGGCGCAAGGCCGCGCCGGGAAAGCTGCAACAGGCTGAAAGACCCGGCGGTCGATCCCTTGCCCGACCGGCACACCACGACGCGCCCGGCAACGCATTCGCCCTCAAGCGCGTGACCGGTTTCGATCACGATCCCGGTGACCTCGTCCACCCCTAGATTGAAGGCAATGCCCTCGGACGTTACCAGGGCGACGCCTTCGCCGATCCCGCCGACCAGACCGTTTCCCTTGTATTTCTGCGCCATTAACTCTATTTCCTGATTCTGGCCCTAAAAATGCGCAATCCGGCCGGGCAGGTCGAGTCCTTATACCGATTTAGTTTTCGGGTCGGTCTATCGATAGGCATCGGCTGGTCAACGTGAAACAAGGGGGCCCCGGAGGGCGAGACTGATTTTGGTATCCCGCACAGGATTTTCGCGTGTCATCCGATAGCGATTTTTTCGTCCGGTTCTGGGGCGTGCGCGGTTCGATCGCCTGTCCGGGCGAGGACACCGCCGTCTATGGCGGCAACACCCCCTGTGTCGAGATCCGCTGCGGTTCCCGCCTGTTCGTTTTCGATGCCGGGACGGGGCTGCGTAACCTCGGCAAATCGATCGCGGAGGACGGCATCACCGATGTCGATCTGTTCCTGTCGCATACCCATATCGATCATATCGTGGGACTTCCCTTCTTCTGCTACGCGTTCAAGCCGCAGAACGCGCTGCGTATCTGGTCCGGGCATCTGGACGACGGGCGGACGACGGAAAGCGTATTGCGCCAGTTCATGGCAGACCCGCTGTTTCCCGTTCCCGTCGATATTTTCGGCGCCGATGTCAGCTATCACGACTTTCGGGCCGGCGACATGCTGACCCCGTCGGAAGGCGTGGTCCTGCGCACCGCGATGCTCAACCATCCGCAGAATGCGACGGGCTACCGTGTCGAGTTCGGCGGAAAATCCATCTGCTACGTGACCGACACGGAGCACTTCGCGGACGGGCCGGACCGCAACATCCTCGGTCTTATCGACGGCGCGGATATCGTGATCTACGATTCCATGTTCACCGATGCGGAATATCCCGACTACAAGGACTGGGGACATTCGACCTGGGAAGAGGGCGCGCGGCTGTGTGCCGCGGCCAATGTCGGCACCTTCGTCGTGTTCCATCACCTGCCCGACCGCACCGACGCCGACCTCGACGCCATCGCCGCCGCCGTTGAGGCGGTGCGGCCCGGCTCGCGCGTCGCCCGCGAGGGCATGACGCTGCGCCCCTGACCGGCCGCGCATTTGACCCGCGCGGCTGATCGAGAAAAATTGATTGTCATGCGGCGCCCTGAAAGGTCACATCTCCGCCATGCTTAGTTTGCGCAAGACCGATAGTGTGCGGCCGCGCCTGCCGGCGCGGGTGCGGGCCGCGATCGGCGCCCAGCAGGACGCCTCCGAACGGCTGATCGGCTGGTTCCAGCTTGCGGTGGTGGTGATCTTCGGCCTGCTCTATGCGGCATCGCCCAAGACCTACGCGGCGGACGTGGAATTCACGCCGGTGCCGTGGGCGCTCGGCATCTATTTCGCCTTCACCGTGATCCGGCTGCTGCTGGCCTATCGCGGCAGCGTCGGTCCGCTGATGCTGTATACGTCGATCGTGCTCGACATGTGCCTGCTGCTCGGCCTGATCTGGAGCTTTCATCTGCAGTACCAGCAGCCGCCGTCGTTCTATCTCAAATCGCCGACGCTGCTCTATGTGTTCATTTTTATCGCATTGCGCGCGCTGCGGTTCGAAGCGCGCTACGTGGTCGCCGCGGGCCTTGTCGCCGCGGCGGGCTGGACCGGGCTTGCGTCTTACGCGGTCTACACCACCGGCGCCGAAATGGTCACCCGAGACTACGTCTATTACATGACCAATAACGCGGTCCTGGTCGGCGCCGAGCTAGACAAGATCATCTCGATCCTGCTGGTCACCGCGATCATCGCGGTCGCGATCAACCGGGCACGCAACCTGCTGAACCGGTCTGTGGCGGAAGGCCAGGCAGCGCAGGATCTGTCGCGGTTTTTCTCGCCCGAGATCGCCGACCAGATCACCGCGTCGGAGGAAGCCGTCTCCGCCGGATCGGGCCAGGCGCGCGAAGCCGCCATCCTGTTCTGCGATATCCGGGGCTTCACCGGGTTCTCCAACACCCATCAGCCGAACGAGGTCATCGCCATGCTGGCGGAATACCAGCGCCAGATCGTGCCGATCCTGCAGAAACACGGCGGCACCATCGACAAGTTCATGGGCGACGGCATCATGGTCACCTTCGGCGCCGCCCTGCCGACCGACACCTACGCGGCGGATGCGCTGCGCGCGGTGGACGAATTGATGCTGGGGGCAGAAGCCTGGAACGCCGGGCGCGTCGCGGCGGGCGAACCCGAACTGCGCGTCGGCGCGGCGGTCGCCTCCGGCCGGCTGATCTTCGGCGCGGTCGGCGACGAGAGCCGCCTTGAATACACGGTCATCGGCGATGCCGTGAACCTCGCCGCCAAGCTGGAAAAGGCGACCAAGGACCAGAAGGTGCGCGCCCATACCACGCTGGAGACATACGAGACCGCGCTCGCCCAGGGTTACGTGCCGCCCGATACAAAAGACCGGCGTGCGTCCTGCGCCGTCGACGGGGTCGACGCCCCGGTCGATCTGGTCGTGCTGACGGCCTAGGCGTTCGCGGCGCGGGCGGGGAGGCGTTTGTGCCTGCCGCGCTATAATTTGTCACCCCGGCCTCGTGCCGGGGCCCAGCCTGACGAGGCCGCCACTGTTCTGGATCCCGGCACGAGGCCGGGATGACGATTTAAACGTGCTTCGAGGGCCGCTCTAATCCTCTGCTTCCGCCAGCAGGAACCAGTTCCCGCGGACATTGCCGCAGCCGCTGCATTTCAGCTTTCTTTCCAGCCGCGAGACGCGTTCGTTGCCGAAGCGTTTCTTCAGCCGGGTCGGGTGGATAATCTTGCCCTTGCGGCACTTGCCGCAGATCGCGACGAAGCGGTCGCGGTAATAGAAATCCGACAGCATCGCGCGGGCGCGCAAAGCCTGCCGGTCCTCCTCGGACAGGGCCGCCAGTTCGACAACGCTCCAGATACTACGCGATGGCATGATGGAACAAAACAGGAACATATGACGGGAGTCAATGAGGGAGGCGCGTTTATGGCTTGGGTTGCGCGATCTGATGCCTGGGTCCCAACCGTACTCCCCCGGTCTTGTACCGGGGGTCCATGGCTGACAGGGCCGCGGCGGATAAATGGACCCCCGGGTCGGGGCCCGGGGGAATAAAAGAGAGGGGCGAGTCTCGTGCCGGAGGCTCGATGTTGCTCTGGGCGCTCTTCCGGTCTGTACTCAGACCCGCTCGATCACCGTCGCGATGCCCTGGCCGACGCCGATGCACATCGTGCACAGCGCATAGCGCCCGCCCGTGCGCTCCAGTTCGTTCAGGGCCGTGGTGATCAGCCGCGCGCCCGACATGCCGAGCGGGTGGCCCAGCGCGATGGCGCCGCCATTGGGGTTGATGCGGGAATCGTCGTCGGCGATGCCGAGATCGCGGGTACAGGCGAGGGCCTGGGCGGCGAAGGCTTCGTTGAATTCCATCACGTCCATGTCGTCCAGCGTCAGCCCGGCGCGGGCCAGCACCTTGCGGGTCGCCGGTGCCGGGCCGATGCCCATGATGCGGGGCGGCACGCCGGCCACCGCGGCGGCGACCAGGCGGCCGCGGACCTTCAGGCCGTGTTTTTTCGCGCCGGCCTCGCTCGCGAGCAGGATCGCGGCGGCGCCGTCATTGACGCCCGACGCATTGCCCGCCGTGACCGAGCCGCCCTTGGCGAAGGCGGCGCGCAGCTTGGCGAGGTCTTCCATCGTGGCGCCGTGGCGCGGGTGCTCGTCGGTATCGACGACCAGGTCGACGCCGCGCCGCTGGGGAATGGTGACAGCGACGATCTCGGCACCGAGCTTGCCGTTCTTCTGCGCGGCCTCGGCCTTGTGCTGGGACCAAAGCGCGAACCTGTCCTGGTCCTCGCGTGAAATCTGGCGTTCGACGGCCAGGTTCTCGGCGGTATTGCCCATGGCGTCGACGCCGTAGAGCTCTTCCATCTTCGGGTTCACGAAGCGCCAGCCGATGGTGGTGTCGTATATCTCCGCCTTGCGGGAAAACGCCTGATCGGCCTTGGCGATCACGAAGGGGGCGCGGCTCATGCTTTCGACGCCGCCGGAAATCACGAGGTCCGCCTCGCCGACGCGGATGGCGCGTGCGGCTTGCGCCGTCGCTTCCATGCCGGATCCGCACAGCCGGTTCACGGTCGCGCCGCCGGCTTCCATCGGCAGGCCCGCCAACAGGCTCGACATGCGCGCGACATTGCGGTTGTCCTCTCCCGCCTGGTTGGCATTGCCGTAATAGACGTCATCCACCTCGGCCCAGTCGACGGACGGGTTCCGCTCCATCAGCGCCCGGATCGGCACCGCGCCCAGATCGTCGGTACGAATGCCGCTCAATCCGCCGCCGTATCGGCCGACGGGAGTGCGGATGGCGTCACAGATGAATGCGTCAGACATGTTTTTGAATCCCTCTCCCAGATTGGCGCGCATTGTTGTCGATCAACGGGGGCCGGGCAAGCCTTCTTACGGGGCTTGATCGGGACGCGCGTTTGGGCGAGCGTGCGGTATGAATACTTCTTCATCCGCCTCTCAAATCACTCCCTATGCCGAGGGTGCGAAGGCGATGCGGATCGGTCCCGCGCCGTTCATCGCCGTCGATTATATCGGCACCGGCCCGCTGGTTGTTTTCCTGCACGGCATCGGCGGCGACCGGTCGACATGGGCGCATCAGCTCACCGCGTTTGCCGAAGCGGGCTATTGCGCGGTCGCGTGGGATACGCGCGGCTACGGGGATTCGGACGATTACGACGGGCCGCTCAGCTTCACCGATATCGCGCACGACCTGGCGCGGGTAATCGATGCGTTCGCCGTCGACAAGGCCCATATCGTCGGCACGTCGATGGGCGGGCGGATATCGCTGGAATTCTTCGCCAACCATCCGGATCGGTTCGCGACCCTGACGCTGGCCGGCGTCCATGCCAGTTTCGGGCACTTCTCGCCCGAAAAGCAAAAGGCGTTCGTCGCCGCGCGCAGCAAGCCGCTGATCGAGGACGGTCTGGAACCGGCGGATATCGCGCCCGGCGCGATTCAACGTCTGGCGGGGCCCAATGTATCCGAAGATGCACGCACCCGGGCGGTCGCGGCGGCGTCCCGGCTGCACAAGCATTCCTATATCAAGACGGTGGAGGCGACGACGCGGTTCGACCGCGAACACGTGCTCGCCGAAATCGACGTGCCGACGCTGGTCATCGGCGGTGAGCTCGATCCGCTGACCCCGCCGGAGATGACGCAAAAACTTGCCGCCGGTATCCGCTCCGCCGAATACCATGTGATCTACGATGTCGGGCATCTCGGCAATCTGGAGAACCCGGTGGAGTTCAACCGGCTGCTGATGCAGTTTCTCGCGCGGTTTCGCGACCGGGCGAACATCGCGGCGGATCCGGAAATACTGGCGGGCTGATACGCGCCGGGACGGTCAGACAAAAACAGACAAACGGGGGAAACAGAATGGATCTGGGAATTCGTGGAGAAACAGCCCTGGTGCTTGGCGGCACGCAGGGGCTTGCGCTGTCGGCGGCACATCATCTGTCGGATGCGGGCGCGATTGTCGTCCTGAACGGCCGCGATGCCGAAAAGGGCGTGCAGGCGGTCGCTGGCCTTCCCAATCCCGGCCATTTCGTCCAGGGCGATATCACCGTTGCTGCCGACCGGGAGGCCATCATCGCCCAGACCATCGCGCTCGCCGGGGCGCCGTCGATCCTCGTGACCAATTCCGGCGGCCCGCCGCCCGGCCAGTTCATGGATCACGACGACGCGACATGGGAGGCGGCGCTGCGCAACAACATGCTCGGCCATATCGACATGACCCGCCGGGTCGTGCCGGCGATGATCGCGGCGGGCTGGGGGCGCATCGTCAACGTCACGTCCTTCGCCGTGCGCGAACCCTATCCGAACCTGGTGCTGGCGAACGCCGTGCGCGCGGGCCTGCACGGGGCCATGGCGACGCTGGCGCGTGAAGTCGCGGACAAGGGGATCACCGTGAACAACGCCCTGCCCGGCCTGATGGACACGCCCGCCCTGCAGCGCGTCTATAACGCGCAGTCCCAACGGGAAAATATTTCGGTGGAAGACGCGCGGAACCGGATGGCGGAATCCGTGCCGGCGAAGCGCCTCGGCACCGCGGAGGACTTCGGCCCGGCCGTCGCCTTCCTGTGTTCGCGCCATGCGGGCTACATCACCGGTCAGAACCTCACAGTCGATGGCGGGCTGGTGCGCGCCCTTTTATAATGCCCCGCGGATAAGCGACCGATAAAAGACAGCGGATAACGAAAAAAAGGGAGTGGAACCGGATCATGCTGACAGGCGACATGCTGCGCCGTGCGACCGCACGGTTTCCGGATAAAACGGCGATCATCTGGCAGGGCCGGCATACGACCTATGCCGACCTGAACGCCGACGCCAACCGTTTCGCCCATGCGCTCGCCGGGCTCGGCCTGAAGAAGGGCGAAAAGGTCGGGATCATTTCGCGCAACCGCACCGAATACGGCGTCGTGTTTTTCGGCGCCGCGAAATCGGGCTGCGTGCTGGTGAACGTGTCGGTACTGTACGCGCCGGACGAGCTGCAATACGTGCTCAACAAGGCCGATGTGCAGGTACTGATTTATGAAGACCTGTTCGCCGACAAGGTCGAGGCCGTAAAGCCGAAATGCCCGAAGATCGATACCTACATTCCGATCGGCGCGCCGTTCGACGATTTCATCGACGGCGAATCCGCCGCCGAGCCGGATGTGGAGATCGACGAATACGATCCCTTCTGCATGACCTATACCGGCGGCACGACGGGCCGGCCCAAGGGCGTGCTCGCCAGTCACCGCGCCCGCGCCGTGACCGCGCATACCGTCATGGTCGAGGAACATATCGACGAGCGCGATGTCGTCGGCATCGTCACGCCGATGTTTCATATCGCGGCGCTGAACATCATGTTCCAGCCCGCGATCCTCGCCGGGGCGACGGTGACCCTGTTGTCGAAGTGGGAGCCAGCGGATTTCGCTAAGATGGTGCGCGAAACCGGCATGACCGCGAATTTCATGGTGCCGACCCAGGCCGGCATGGTGGTGCAGGACCCCGGTTTCGATCCCGCCGATTACGCGACCTGGCGCAAGGTCTCCTTCGCCGGCGCGCCGATGCCGGACTGGGTGCAGCGCGATTTTTTCGAAAAGCTGCCGAAGGTGAAACTGACGCAGATTTACGGTCAGTCCGAAATGGGCGTGATCGCCGTGCTGCCGCACTGGCACCTGCCGGAGCGTCTCGGCTCGGTCGGACGGCCCGCTTATAATGTGGATATCGCCTGCGTGCATCCCGACGGGACCCCGATAAAGCCGGGCGAAATCGGCGAGATCGTCTCGCGCGGCGATAACCTGATGACCGAATATTACGACGAGCCCGAACAGACGGCGAATTTCTTCAGGCTCGGCGACGGCTGGGGCTGGTCGGGCGATCTTGCCACTGTGGATGAAGACGGTTTCTACACCCTGATCGACCGCTCCAAGGACATGATCATTTCGGGCGGCGAGAATATTTATCCGAAGGAAATCGAGGACGCGTTGTACGAACACGATGCCGTTGCCGAATGCGCCGTGTTCGGGATTCCCGAAGACAAGTTCGGCGAAGTGCCCGCCGCCTATATCCTGCTGAAGAACGGGATGACCGCGACCGAGGCGGAGATCGTCGAGCATTGCGCTACCCGGCTCGCCCGGTTCAAGCGCCCGCGGCTGGTGAAATTCGTCGACGATTTTCCGAAGACGCCGATCGGCAAAATCCAGAAAAACTTCCTCAAGGATCCCTATTGGGCGGATCAGGAGAAAAAAATATGACCGACCGTTATGCCGCCTATGAACGGCTGAAATTCGACACCCCCGCCGACCGCATCCTGCGCATCACCATGGACGCGCCGGGCCGCCTGAACGCGGCGGACGAGACCATGCACGACGAGCTCGGCCGTATCTGGAAGGATGTCGAGGCTGACCCGGATGTGTCGGTCGCAATCCTGCGCGGCGCGGGTAAGGCGTTTTCCGCCGGCGGCGATTTCGACATGATCGACGAGATGATCGACAGCTTCGAGGTCCGCGCCCGGGTGTGGAAGGAAGCGCGCGATCTTGTCTATAACGTCATCAACTGTTCCAAGCCCATCGTCAGCGCGATGCAGGGTCCGGCCGTCGGGGCGGGGCTGGTTGCCGGCCTGCTGGCCGATATTTCCATCGCGGCGAAAGATGCGCGCATCATCGACGGGCATACGCGGCTCGGCGTCGCGGCGGGCGATCATGCCGCCATCGTCTGGCCGCTGCTCTGCGGCATGGCCAAGGCGAAATATTACCTGCTGTTGTGCGAGCCGATCTCCGGCGAGGAAGCCGAGCGCATCGGGCTGGTGTCGCTTTGCGTCGAGGCGGACGAATTGCAGGACAAGGCGGTCGAGGTCGCCGGGAAGCTGGCGGCTGGTGCGCCGTCGGCGATCCGGTTCACCAAATACGCCCTGAACAACTGGCTGCGCATGATGGGGCCGACATTCGACACCTCCCTGGCGCTTGAATTCCTGGGCTTCACCGGCCCCGAGGCGCAGGAAGGGCTCGCAAGCCTGCGCGAAAAACGCGCGCCGAATTTCGATCCGAAATCGACCCTGTAAGGCGGCTGCAATGACAAAGGTCTACGAAGACTTCGACCAGGAAACGCTCGATAACGAATATCTCATCAGCCGGACGGTGCCGAGTATCGAGCCGTTTATTGCCGACTATGGAAAATTCAGCGCCGAGGCGCGGGCGAATCTCGACTGCCGCATCGACGTTTCCTGCGGCGACCACCCTGACCAGATGATCGATATCTTTCCGGCCACGGGAAAGGATGGCGGGCCTGCGCCCGTCTTCGTCTTCATCCATGGCGGCTACTGGCGGATGCTCAGTCACCGGGAATCGTCCTTCATGGCGGAGAACATGGTGGCAAACGGCATCGCCGTGGTCGCGGTGAACTATTCGCTGGCGCCCGAGGCATCCATCGACACCATCGTGCATCAGTGCCGCGAGGCCATCGCCTGGACCTGGCGCAATGCCGCCGGTTTCGGCGCCGACCCGGACCGGATATTCGTCTGCGGGTCGTCCGCCGGCGGCCACCTGACCGGAATGATGGTGGCGGGCGGCTGGCACGAAGACGTCGGCGTTCCGGTGGACGTCATCAAGGGTGCCGTCCCGTTGAGCGGACTGCATGACCTGGAACCGCTGCGCCATTCCTGTATCAACGAATGGGCGCAGCTTGATGAAGCGGCCGCCCGGCGCAACAGTCCGGTGCACCATTTGCCCGACGCGGGCTGCCCGCTGATCCTGTCCTATGGTGCTTCGGAGACATCCGAGTTCAAGCGGCAAAGCGCGCTGCTGGCCGATGCCTGGCGGGCGCGGGGCCGGCAGGCCGATATTTTCGAACATCCCGACCGGAACCATTTCGATATCGTGTTCGACCTGCGTGACTTCGACACACTGCTGGGGCGCAAGGTCCGCGATATGATCGGCTGATGCCGAAGACGACCTGATGAAAGAAACCGGATGAAAGTACCCGTCGTCTACACGGCGGTCTTCGCCATGCTGTTCCAGCAGGCGTTATCGACGATGAGCGGGTTGACGATCCCGGTGCTTGCGCCGCCGATTGCCGCAGAGACGGGGATGAGTGCCAGCCTCGTCGGCGTCTATACCGCGTTTCTCTATGGCGGCTCGATGGTCTCGTCGCTGGCGGGCGGCGGTTTCCTGCTGCGCTACGGCGCGCTGCGCGTCAGCCAGGCCTGCCTGCTGGTGGTCGCCATCGGCCTGCTGATCAATATGCCGGGCTATATCTACCTGTTCGTGCTCGGCGCGATCGTCACCGGGCTCGGCGGCGGTCCGTCGACACCGGCCAGTTCGCAGATCCTGTCGCGCTATGCCAACCCGTCTTCGGCGCCGTTCATTTTTTCGATCAAGCAAACCGGCGTGCCGGTCGGCGGCGTGATCGCCGGCGCCCTGCTGCCGGTCTTCGTCGAACTGTTCGGCTGGCGCGGCGCGCTGGTCTGCGCGGCATCAATGTCGCTTGCCTTCGCGCTGATGCTGCAGCCGTTCCGCGCCGAGTTCGATTCGGACCGCCAGCCGCAGCGCAGTCTGAAACTGACCGATCTGCGGGCGACGCTCGGCGCCGTCCTGCGCGATGCCAGGGTGCGCGAACTCGCCATGGGGCTGTTCGCGTTTACCGGGCTGCAGCTCGCCTTCGCGTCGTTCTTCATTTCGTTCCTGTCGCTCGGCATGGGGTGGACCCTGACCGATGCGGGTATCGCCTATTCCATCGCCATGGGAGCGGGTATCGCGGGCCGGCTGCTCTGGGGCTGGGTCGGCTCGGTCTACGTGCCGCCCATTCTTCTGCTGGCCGTCCTCGGCCTCGTGATGGGGCTGGCCTGCATGGCAATTGGGCTGGTCGATGCAGGCTGGCAGCGCCCCGCCGTCTGGGCCGTGGCGTTCATCTACGGGCTGACCGGGATCGGGTATCAGGGCGTATTGCTGGCGGAAATTGCGCGGATCGCGCCGCCCGGCATGGCCGGCGTCGTGACCGGCGGGGCGGTGTTCTTCGCCTATCTCGGGATGATCACGTTTCCCGGATCTTTTGGGCTGATCCTCGCCCTGACCGGCAGCTACCAGACGGCTTTTGTCATTCTGGGGGCTGTGCCTATCATGGTTGGTGTTATGCTGTTCCGGTCGGTGCGCCGGCAAGAAATCCAACCTTCGTAAAAAAGAAACCTGGACTGGGAAATTACTTATGGGACCTATCAAAACCACCATCGTCGGCAGCCTGCCGAAACCCGAATGGCTGTCCGACCCGGAACAGTTGCGCGCACCGTGGCGCCAGGAAGGCACGGCGCTCGCCCAGGCGCAGGACGATGCGGTTGCGCTGACGCTGCTGTCGCAGGAGCAGGCCGGCCTCGACATCATCTGCGACGGCGAACAGCGCCGTCGGCATTACATCTGGGGCTTTATAGAGCATCTCGGCGCCGTCGACTTCGAGAACCCGGCGAAGAAACAAAGCCGCGGCCAGCGCTATTCCGAGGAAACCCCGGCGCCGCGCGTGCTCGAGGAATGGACCTGGACCAAACCCGTCCTGCTGGATGCACTGCGCTTTGCCAAGGCCCGTACCGACCGCCAGGTGAAGGTTACCCTGCCGGGTCCGATGACGGTCGCCGACAGTGTTTTTGACGAGGTCGGCGGCCGCTCGGACGCCGATTTCGCAGCCGCCTATGCGGATTTGCTGAACAAGGAAGCCCGCGCCTTGTCAGAGGCCGGGGCCGACGTGATCCAGATCGACGAGCCCTGCTTCAATATCTATACCGACGAGGTAAGGGACTGGGGGCTCGAAATTCTGGAACGCGCATTCGACGGCGTTACCGCGAAGCGCGCCGTGCATATCTGTTACGGCTACGGCACCGAGGTCGTCCTTAACTGGAAAAAAGCAAATGACGACTGGAGCCACTATAACGCCACCCTGCCGCTGATCGCCGAAAGTTCGATCGACCAGGTCTCCATCGAATGCGCGGCATCGGGTGTCGATCTTGGCGTGCTCGATTGTCTCGCCGGCAAGGATGTGATGGTCGGCGTGATCGATGTCGGCACCGAGGAAGTGGAATCGGCGCAGGTCGTCGCCGACCGTATCCGCCACGCGATGAAACACGTTTCGGCGGAACATCTGATCGCGTGCACCGATTGCGGAATGGTGCCGCGCAGCCGCCGGTCGGCCGAAGGCAAGATGAACGCCCTCGCCCTGGGCGCGGCGCTGGTGAACCGGGAGCTCGGCGCCTAGTTTCTCACGGACGAAGAGCGGCTCATAAAAAAACGGCGCCCCCATGACAGGGGCGCCGTCCTTGTTCCGGAAGGAACCGGAATTTACATGTTCAGCGGGCTGAAGGTCTGCGCCGCGTCCGCCGTCTTCTTGCGGTCCATGTCGGGCAGCGGGATCAGGCCCTTGTCGGCCAGGTAACCGTCCGGGCCCCAGGCTTTTTCAGCCGTGAACTCGGCCACATATTCCTTGATGCCCGGAACGACACCGACATGGGCGTTCTTGACGTAGAAATACATGGAGCGCGACACCGGGTATTTGCCCGACGCGATGGCGTCGAATTCGGGCGCGGTACCGTCGATCATGGCGCCCTGGACCTTGTCGGCATTCGAATCAAGGAACGAGAAGCCGAAGATGCCGTAGGCATCCGGGTTGGCGACGAGCTTCTGGATGATCAGAACGTCGTTTTCGCCGGCTTCGACAAACGCGCCGTCTTCACGGATCCCGTGGCAGACCGCCTTGTAGCGCTTGCCGTCGGATTTCTTGAGGGCGGAGATACCCTTGAACTGCTTGCAGCCGCCTTCCATGGCGAGCTCGACGAAGGCATCGCGCGTGCCGGAGGTCGGGGGCGGGCCGAGAACTTCGATCTTCTTGGACGGCAGGGAGGAATCGATGTCGCTCCACATTTTATAGGGGTTCGGTTTCAGTTCCGAGCCGTCGGCATTTGCCGGCACGTCCTTTGCGAGGGCGAGGAACAGCTGTTTCAGCGTGATCTTCGTCTGCGGGTTCGACTTGGCGTTGGCCAGCACGATGCCGTCAAAGCCGATCTTCACCTCGGTGATCTTGCTCACGCCGTTCTTGGCGCAGAGATCGACTTCGGATTTCTTGATCCGGCGCGAGGCATTGGTGATGTCGGGATACTGAACGCCGACGCCGGAGCAGAACAGTTTCAGTCCGCCGCCGGAACCGGTGCTTTCGACGACCGGTGTCTTGAAGCTGGTGGTCTTGCCGAACTGTTCTGCGACCGTGGTCGAGAACGGGAAAACAGTGGACGATCCGACAATGCGGATCTGGTCGCGCGCCTGGGCGCTGGCGGCCATGGCAACGGTCGCAGCCGCTGCGATCGCGATAATACGGGTGGTGTTCATTTCGCCTCCAAAGGAGAATTCCAATATACGGAAGGCGGGACATCCAAGCACACGCCGCTCCGGCCGACGCTCATCGCCGACAAGCGCAACCTAGGAGCGCTGTGCGATGATAATGTGACGATTACATGACAGTTTTGTGACGGCGTTTTCCGAGAGGTTTTATCGGTGGTGCGCGCAAGCAAACTCTTCCGGCAAAGGGTCTGGCTGCCACAATAGTCCCTTTTCGATGGATCTCTGTCGCGTTTCCGGGACCGTGGTTCGCGAAATGGAAATGGGAAAATGGTGCCGCCTGCGTGACTCGAACACGCGACCCCCGCATTACGAATGCGATGCTCTACCAGCTGAGCTAAGGCGGCCCCTGCAATCCTGCCTGTCGATTGCAGGCGGAGAAATAACGCCTAATGCGCGGACAAACAAGAGGATAACCGAATTGTCGTTTCAGGGTCGGTGCGGTGCGTCCTTGCCATCGCTCTCTTCTGCTGCCGGCGGCTTGTCCGATGGTCTGCCATCCTGTCCGGTGTCCTGCGGTGCGCCTGGATCGCCATGGGATGTCTCATCGGCGATTTCGTTTTCCAGCAGCAGGGTGTCGTCATCCTGATCGAGCACTAGACCGCCTGAACCGGGCAGATGAAGACCATGCCCCGGCGCGCGGGCCGGTGGTTCCCAGTCAAGCGTGCCGAGGGCCTGACAATTGCCACAGACCGGGGTCCAGTCTCCCCAGGCGGCACCGCAATCGGTGCAGATCCATGCCGCGTCCGGCGGGGCGGTCGAGGCGCGCAGCAGCCATGTGCGCACCGCGTCCGGATTTTTGCCCTCCCGTTCTTCCAGGTCGGCCATCATCCGGCAGATGCGGGCGGGCGGATCTTCGCCGGCGGCTTTTTCAAGATGGTTGCGAGCTTCGCCCCATAGATCCGCAGCAAGCGCTGCTTCGGCTAGCGCGATATGGCTTTCACGGTTTCCGGGGTTGAACGATAGCAGGCGCTCGAACCGCTTGACCCGCTTCAGCGCATCGCTGCCTGCCTTGTCGATGTCGCCATAGAGACGGGCAAGGTCGGGATGCGGGGTTCGGCTCCAGGCATCCTGGATCATGCGCGTCGCGCGGCGGGTCTTGCCGGCGCGGATCATCAGCTCTGCGGTTCGCAGAACCGCCGGCAGGAACGCCGGGGCGAGCGTATTTGCGCGCCGGGCGAATTTCAGTGCCTCGTTCACGTCGCCGCCGGTCTCGGCCTCGCTGCTGCAGCCGAGCAGGACCGCCGCGCGCCGGTCGCGGGCCGCCTCTGCGGTCACCGCGTGGCGTTTGACCGCTTCCTCAAGCGTCGACAGGGCCTCCCGCCAGCGACCTTCGGCCACCTGCAGGTCGAACATGGTGTTCAGGACCCACGGGGTTTTCGGCTGCAGCCGGTAGGCCTTTTCGGCATATGCCAGCGCACCGCGCCGGTCATTGTTTTTCTGCGCCTGCATCAGCAGCCCCCGGACACCGAGGAATGCGGTTTCGGGACGGTCAAGCATGGCGCTGAAATAGCGGTTGGCGGCCTCTTCGTCGCCATTGAGCTGGGCGGCCTGGGCCGACAGCAGCATCGTCAGCGGCGGTTCGTTCAGGAGGACATCCGCGCGCCGCGCCTGGCGGTTGGCCTCGTCCGGGTCTCCGGCCGCAACGGCCACCATGCCCTGGGTGAGCGCGCGATAGCCCCGTTCGCGGCGGGACGACCGCATGCTTTCGCGAATGCGTCCCGGTGCGCGCCCGATCACGCGGAAAAATCCGATGACGATCAGCGCGGCGGCGAGAACGATTGCCGCGGCAAGCACGAAACGGCCGACGGACATTTCGATCAGCCAGCCCTGCCATTCGATAGAGACGTTGCCGGGCCGGTCGCTGAACCAGATCGCTGCGGCGACGACGACGGCCAGCGCGACGATGATCGAGATCGTAAACCGGATCATGACGGGTCTCCCGCGGTGACGCCTGTCAGGACTATCTTGTCCAGGGCGGCGCGGGCGCGATCCGCGGCAAGGCGATTTTGCGCCGCTTTCACCCAGCCGGCAGATACCTCTGCGGCCGCACCCGTCAGGGACGACATTTCAGCCACCGCGCCGGACAGATCGCCTTTGCGTGCGGAAAGTTCGGCGCGGGCGACGATGGCGTCGACGCCTGCGCCCTTGCCGTCAATCCGGCGCACGGTCACGAAACCGGTCAGTTTCGCCATCGCTCTGTCGATCCAGCCGTCTTCCTTCGGCCGGCGGTCGGCCGCGATGGCGGCGGCGACCGCCGCCGGCAGGCGCGCAAATAATTCGCTGCGGGTCGGGATGCCGCCGGAGGCAAGCGCTTGAACCGGGCCGATGGCTGCCGCGACGGCAGGTGTTTCTCCTGCCGCCTGTTTCAGGGATGCGATTTCCGCCCCGAACGGGGCGGCGCTGTCCAGGGCATCGCGCAGTTTCCGGGCCGCCATCGCGATGGTGTCTGTCCTGCCGGCGATGACGGCCGCCTTGCGCGCAGCTTCCAGGTTTTTCTCCAGACCGGCAATTCGTCCGTTTGCGTTATCCAGCGTTTCCGCAATCCTGCCGGCGGTGGTGGCGCGTTCCAGCGCCAGGGCTTCGGCTTTCTGCGCGGCAGCTTCCGCCGCGGCCCGGGCTGTCTTTTCGGCGTCGAGCGCCTCCGTCAGTGCCTCTACGCGTTGGGTAAGCGCCGCGTTCTGCGCGGCGACGGTACCTGTCGTCGTGTTCGCGGCGCGCAGCTCGTTCAGGGCGCTTTCGCTGGCGGCGAGGCGGCCGTTAAGCTCTGCCGCCTTGCTTTCGATCTCTGCGACCCGACCGCCGGCGGCGGCGAGCGCGTTCTCTTTTGCCGCCAGTTCGGTGGACAGATCGGCGACCTGTGCCCGAAGGGCGCGAATTTCCTCCTGCAGGGCGTCGGAACCTGCGAATTGACTCGCAAGGTGCTCCTGTACGACCGGCGGCAGCCGGTCGCGCCAGTACGGAAAAGACGCATACCCTGCACCCAGCACGACGATGATGGCGGCGACGGTGACAAGCACTGTGCCGATACGCGATTTGCCGCCGGCCTCAGCCGCCGCGGGCGCGCTGGCAAGGACGGCTGACAGCGCGGCCGCGGCGTCGCGCATCTCTGCCGAGTCGCTATCCGTCTTTTGAGCCGCAGCTTTTTTTTCCTCCGGTCCGCCGGTATCCGCAGTTTCAGGCGCGGCAGTTTCAGGCGCTGCGGTTGCCGCATCCATATTCTCGGGCAGTGCCGTTTTATCGTCGGGATCGGGCGTTTTGTCGGATGGTTTCCTTGATGCGTCGGTATCGGTCATTGCGTCCTCTTCCGGCTTTCCACCATCTTCGTCCGGTGCGGCGCTTTGTTCAACCGGGGTCCGGCGTTTGTCCGTATCCGTCTCTGGCCCGGATTTCGGGCCGGTCTCCGATACCGGTACGCCACTGTCGTCCAGTTTCCCGATGACGGACAGCAGGGCTGTCGTCGTTGGCTGCTGCGCGACGATGACTTCCCGCCAGTCGATATCGCCGATTTCCGATGCCACCGCGTCCGACAGGCAGATCGCTTTCAGGCTGTCGCAGGTCCCGGCGAGCCCTGCTTTTTCGACCAGGTCGGCAAAGATGCGTCCCGTCCTCGGCGAAAAGAAGAGCACATAGTCCAGCGTCCGGTCACGGAGCGCCGTTACGGTGTCCTCGGCGAGGGCATCGACGGCCTTTGCGTCGTACAATGTCCGGCGTATCGTCTTGAAACCGGCCTTGTTCAGCGCCTCTGACATGTCTCCGGCGACGGTTTTTCCTGCGGCGTGGAACAAAAGACCATCTGCGGGTTTCAGGCGGTCGATCGTCAGCCGGGCAAGGTCCGCGCTGTCACCCTGCGCGCTTTCGACATTGACGAACCCCATTTCCCGGGCGAGGGCGGCGGTTGAATCGCCGACCGCCAGCACCCGGATGTCGCGGGTGGGGGAAAGCCGGGAAAACGCGCGGACGCCGTTGCGGCTGGTGAAAAGGATCGCCTGGGCCAGCGATATCTCTTTTTCGATGTCCGGGGTGGCGTATTCGATCTGCATCATCGGCGCCAGGACCGGGGTGATACCGCGCCTGGCGAGGGCAATTGCCGCGTCCGCAGAATCCTCCTGCGGGCGCGTGATCAGCGCGCGTTTGCGTCGGCGCTCACTCATCTTCCGCTTCGATGAAAAACCCCGGTCCCGCCTTGCCGCGCAGTTCGTCTGCGGCGTCCTCGCCCATCCGGGCGGCATCTGCCGTGGCGCCGCGGCGCTCCGTCTCGATCAGTTCGCTTCCGTCGGGGCGGACGATCGCGGCGCGAAAATACATATCGCTTCCGCTGACCTCGGCCAGCGCGGCAATCGGTGTACGGCAAGATCCGTCGAGCCCGGCAAGGAGCGTGCGTTCGGCCGCCGACGTAATCGCGGCCTCTGCATCGCCGAGCGGGGCAAGCAATTCGGCGATACGGCTGTCGTTCTCGCGGCGTTCGATCCCCACGACGCCCTGGCAGACCGCCGGCAGCATCTCTTCCGGGGCGACGGGGCGGGCGCCCACATCGTCCCGCCCAAGCCGGTTCAGGCCGGCAAGGGCGAGAAACGTCGCATCGACCTCGCCGGCGGACACCTTGCCGAGACGTGTATCGACATTTCCGCGCAGTGGGACCACCTTCAGATCGGGGCGACGGTGCAGCAGCATCGCCTTGCGCCGGAGCGAGGCGGTGCCGACGGTGATGCCCGTGGGCAGATCGGCAATCGATTCGGATCCCGGCGCTATCAGCGCATCGCGCGGGTCGGCGCGCGGCAGCAGGCAGTCGATGATCAGCCCGTCGGGAAACCAGGTCGGCACGTCTTTCATGGAATGGACGGCGATATCGATCGTCCCTTCCAGCATGGCCTCTTCGATTTCCTTGGTGAAAAGACCCTTTCCGCCGACATCCGACAAGAGGCCCTGCTGCATGCGGTCCCCGGATGTCCGGATGATCTCGATATGAACGGCATCCTCCGCCGCCAGTTCGGGATGGGCCTCGCCAAGCCGGCGGCGCACTTCGTTGGCCTGCCAGAGCGCAAGCGGGCTGCCGCGCGTACCGATACGAACCATGGGAACCGTCATGCCGACCACCCTACCCGAAACCGGATCGGTTCGCCGCAGAAACCTGCCCGCACCCCGCCGGGCATATGGCGGATATTGAAGGCCGCCGCCGTGGCGTTTGCGGCGGCTCTGGGGTAGGGTCGCGGCCCCTGGTAATTCGAGTACAGAGTCATTTCGATGATCGTCTTAGGTATTGAGACAAGCTGTGATGAAACGGCGGCGGCAATCGTGACCGGCGAACGCCGTGTACTGGGGAATGTTATCTATTCCCAGCTTGATGAACACAAGGCTTTTGGCGGGGTCGTGCCCGAAATTGCGGCACGGGCGCATCTCGATATTGTGGAAGACGTCATCCGCCGCACGTTCGCCGAGGCCGATCTGACGGTCGGAGATCTCGACGGGATCGCCGCGACCGCCGGTCCCGGGCTGATCGGCGGCGTCATTGTCGGCGCCATGACCGCGAAGGCGATGGCGGCGACGCGGAACCTGCCCTTCATTGCGGTCAATCATCTTGAAGGCCACGCGCTGACGGCGCGGCTCACCGACAATGTCGCGTTTCCCTATCTGCTGCTGCTGGTCTCCGGCGGACATTGCCAGTTCCTGTCGGTTGACGGGCCGGGCCGGTATACCCTGATGGGCGGCACGGTCGACGATGCCGTCGGCGAAGCATTCGACAAATGCGCGAAGATGATGGGGCTCGGATTTCCGGGCGGCCCGGCGGTCGAGGCGGCGGCCCGCGCGGGCGATGCGAAACGATTTGCCTTTCCGCGTCCGATGAAGGGGCGTGCCGGCTGCGATATGTCGTTTTCCGGTCTGAAGACATCGGTACGCCAGGCCATTCTCGATCTTCCCGGTCAAAGCCTGTCCGGTTCCGACGCCGCCGATATCGCCGCCTCGTTCCAGGCCGCCGTCGCTGATGTACTGGCGGACCGCTGCGCCCACGCGATCGCCGAATTCGATGAAAAACACCCGGACGGCAAAACGCTTGTCGTCGCCGGCGGCGTCGCTGCGAACGCTGCGCTTCGCGAAAAGCTGACAGGGCTGTGCGCGCTGGTCGGTTTCCGATGTGTTGTGCCGCCGCCTGCGCTCTGCACCGATAACGGCGCGATGATCGCCTGGGCCGGGATCGAGCGGCTGCGGCTCGGTCTCACGAACGGCCTCGATTTTGCCCCCCGCCCGCGCTGGCCGCTGGCGGAGCTGGAAAAGTGATGATTTCCCGATAAGGTTCGAGCTTGTTACTGAGTGTGAGCCCAAGTACCGGGAAGGTAACTATGCACCCGTTCAGCCCTGCTACGGCAGGTATGGTGAAAGTCCGTTTTCCGACCACCCAGACGCGCGTGTAAAAACACGCTGCATGATAAAAAAATTGTGAAATGGAAACCTTTATGATTAGATCATACCGGGATTTCTACAGTGACAATCACGTAGCCTAGGAGTGAGAAATGAAGAGGCAAGGCGAAAAAAGCCTTGATAAACCTTGCACGGAAATTTCGTGACACTCTCAAAAGTTAGGGCGTGAAAGACGAGGCTTCGTGCCGATATCCGCGAGGGGTTCAGGCATATGGATGAACGCGTCGCAATGGAGATGAAACATCTCTACCAGTTTACCTAAAAAGCCACGACAAACTGGCAGTTCCAGTCAGGTTATTTCTGGCCAATCCGGAATAGATCGGAACAATATGGAAACTTTGGAACAGATCGATTTTGTGCATCGATGACTATTAACAACGGTCAGGCAAATGGAGACCTGAGTTCCAAGAGGTTCGCTGGGTTTTTCTTGAGTTTTTTCGGACTGTTTCTCCTCGCCGCGTATATTCTCCCTTGGCTTTTCCAGACTTTGATTTTCGTTCAGGCGGTTGAGCTGGACAGCATTCTCTATGGGTTTTATCTGTCCGAGAAAAAACCCGAAGCTGTCGCGACGCTTGTTCTGGGGATAGCTGCGTTTGCATTCCCGTTGGCCTGGATTCTTTACCGGCGGCGCATGCCAGATCACGATACGGCATCCACGGCGTTGCACGACGGGCATGCATTGCGTCCCGTTTTTTTCATCCTTTTCCTAGCGTTTACAGGAATCGCTCTTGGACGGAACCTGGCGGGATGGACCTTCCCATTGAACAATCTGATCGAATCTATGATGTTTCCGATGTTCGGGATTGGCGTTTATCTGCTGGGAACCGCGCATCGGCAATCGGAGAGGATTGTTTGTGTTTTGGCGCTCGTCACCATGATCGCCGTTTATGCGGCGCAACCTCTTTGGTTCAGTTTTGTGAAATTTCTGCTCGTGGCTTTGATGGTCCTGGTCCTGCAGAGGAAATACAGCGTATTTTTTCTGGTACTCGCCGGGGTGGCGATCGTGCTGATGCTGCATCCAATCAAACGTTCGCCGTTTACATTGGAGCAATTGCGCCCCTGCCTTGCGGATACGTTTGACAACATGTTGAGCTACCTGCCATCGCGGCGGTCTGAAGATCCTGCCCAGGCTGTGTCGGCGGAGGCTTGTATCATACCGCCGAGCGGACGATATGCCTCATCTTTGCTGCGGCGCCTGTCTCTCCATGAGCGATATTTCAGGACCACTCAGTTTGTTCCGGCACGGGAATCCTTTCAGAATGGGCGCACCCTGGAACCTCTTCTCTCTACGGTGATTCCGCGCGTGTTTTTTCCCTCAAAACCGCGCGAGGAACTTGGGAACGATTTCGGCCGACGATTTAAGTTTCTGAATCCTTGGGACAAGACCACAAGCGAAAACGTACCATGGACAGCAGAGCTGTACTGGAACTTCGGGTATCTTGGCAGTGTCGCCGGATTCGCCGTTCTCGGCGCGCTTCTGTCCGGAGCGATCGTTTGCATCGGGCGGCTCAGAAACGTCTATGTTCGGGTGGGAATGTTTGGCGCGATCGTGCCGTTGGTCGTGCAAGAAAGTAATATATCGCTGTTGGTGGGAAACGCGATTCACGCGTCAATAGGAATCATGCTGCTGTATGCGGGGCTATGCGTTCTCGGTCCTGCAGTGAAGCGGGTTCTCGGCACTCGGTTAGTCGACGCAAAAAAATAGAATAATTCCCGATGGTCGAGAGAAGCGCTCCCGACCCCGGCTCTTTCCTTGTCGACTTTGGCATTTGCCCGGATCGTCGTACAATGCCATTTCGACGATATCCGTTGGGAGAAAGAGCATGACCGGTACAGAAGATTTCCGCGGACACGCAGTTGTAATGCAACCCGGGGACGGGCCGAGTTTCTGGCAGCCGATGCCCGCCAACGGCCATGCCGATCCCATGCTGATGCCCGCCAATACGAAGTTCGGCGATGTGTCGATGGGCTATCAGACCATCGCGGTCGGCGGTCATGTGCGCGAGCATTCCCACGCCGACCAGGTCGAACTGCAGATCTGCTTCAAGGGCAAGGGCCATGTGATGGTCGACGGCGAACGCCACGATCTCGTGCCCGGCTCGTCCTGCTTTCTCGGCTACGACGTCAAGCATGCGATCCATAATGACGGCGACGAGGAACTGGTCATGCTGTGGGTTATCACGCCCGCCGGGCTGGAGGACTTCTTCGAGACCATCGGCAGGCCGCGCCGGCCGGTGGACCCCGTGCCGGAGCCTTTCGAACGCCCTACCGATGTCGTCGCGATCGAGCGCGCCATGGGTATGAACGATACCTGATACCTGAAGCCACGCTAAAAAAGAGACTCAGGAAAGACAAGCCGTGCCCAAAGTCGATATCGGCGATGCCGAAATTCATTATGAGGAATCCGGACAAGGGGATCCGATCATGTTCGTGCCCGGCCTCGGCGGGGGCGGCGCAGTATGGAATCAACAAATACCCGCATTCTCCGATGCCTACCGGACCATCGTCCACGATCATCGCGGCTGCGGCCAGAGCACCTATTCCCGAATAGATTATTCGGTCGACCAGATGGCCGACGACGCCATCCGGCTGATGGACCGGCTCGGAATCGAGCGTGTGCACTGGGTCGGCCATTCGACCGGCGGCGCGATGGGCCAGACCGTTGCGCAGGAACATCCCGACCGGCTGGCGTCGCTGGTGCTGAGCGCGACCTGGGCCGGTCAGGATTCCTATTTCAACCGCGCCTTCGCCGCGCGCCGGGCGGTCCTGTCGACGTCCGGCGCGGCGGATTACGCGCGCCAGTCGATCCTGACGCTTCTGCCGCCCTGGTATATTACGCAGAACCCGGAACGGATCGACGAGCTCGAGGGGCATCTCGGCGGCGGCGATCAGCCGGTCGAGATCATGCAAAGCCGGATCGATGCGATCTGCGCCTATGACCGGCGCGCCGGCATGGGCGATATAAAGGCGCCGACCCTGGTGATCGTCGCGGAGGACGACATGGTCACGCCGCGCTACCTGTCCGACGAACTGGCGGAAAACATCCCGGGTGCCGAAAAGGTCGTCATTCCGACCGGCGGCCATTTCGTCATTCACGTTGAAACCGACGCCTATAACAGCGCCGTGCGCGACTTCATCGACCGGCATCCGATGCAGTCCGGAGGGCGCGCGTCATGATTTCGATTATCGGGGCCGGGTCGTGGGGGACCGCGCTGGCGATCGCCGCGCGGCGGGCCGGAAACGACGTGGCGCTCTGGGCCTACGAGGCGGAGATCGTCGCGGCGATAAACGACACCCACGAAAACACGCTGTATCTGCCGGGCGTCGCGCTCGATCCTGCGATCCGGGCGACGGCCGATCTTGAGGAGGCCGCTGCGGCGGATGCGCTTTTGCTGGCGCCGCCGGCACAGCATCTGCGGGCCACCATCGCACCGCTTGCCGGCCGGCTTCCGGCCACCGTGCCGCTGGTGATCTGTTCCAAGGGGATCGAACAGGAAACCCTTTCGCTGATGAGCGAGGCCGTAGAGGCGTCGTTTCCCGAGAACCCTGTCTTTATCCTGTCCGGCCCGACCTTCGCGGCGGATGTCGCCGAGGGCCTGCCGACGGCGGTCACCCTTGCCGGCAGCGATCTCGCCACGGCCCAGGTTCTGGCCGACCGGCTGAGTTTCGACCGCTTCCGTCCCTATTCGGGCGACGACGTGATCGGGGCGCAGATCGGCGGTGCGATCAAGAACGTGCTCGCCATCGCCTGCGGCATCGCGGAGGGACGCGGTTTCGGCGACAACACCCGCGCGGCGCTGATCTCCCGCGGTCTCGCCGAACTGACCCGGCTGTGCCTCGCCAAGGGCGGGCGGCGCGAAACAATGATGGGCCTGTCCGGGCTGGGCGATCTGGTGCTGACCTGCACAAGCACGCAATCGCGCAATTATTCCCTCGGCCTGGCGCTGGGCGGCGGCCAGACGCTCGCGGAAATTCTGGGCCAGCGAAAATCCGTCGCCGAGGGGGTCTTCACCGCAAGCGCCGCCGTCGCGCTGGCGGAAAAACTGGACATCGAGATGCCGATCGTGAGTGCCGTGGATGCGGTCCTCAACCGGGGTGCCGATATCAACGAGGTCATCGAGGGATTGCTGTCGCGCCCCTTGCGGGACGAGACCGACTGACGGTCTTTCCAATTGGGCGCGCCGTGATGTATTGACGATGAAGACAGCGATACGAGGATTCAGGACCGATGGCGAAGCAGTACTGGCTTTTCAAATCCGAACCCGGCGCGTGGTCGTGGGACGACCAGGTGAAAAAGGGCGTCGAACACTGGGACGGCGTGCGCAACTATCAGGCCAATAACAACATGAAGGCCATGAAGAAGGGCGATAAGGGCTTCTTCTATCATTCGGTCAACGAAAAGCAGATCGTCGGCATCGTCGAGGTCGTAAAGGAACATTACCCCGATCCCACCGATGAATCGGGCCGTTTCGGCATGGTCGATATCAAGGCGGTCGAACCGGTAAAAACGCCGGTGACCCTCGCCGACGTGAAGGCCGAACCGAAGCTTGCCGACCTGGCGCTCGTCAGGCAGTCGCGGCTGTCGGTGGTGCCGGTCGGCGCGGACGAATGGAAGCTGCTGTGCAAGATGTGCGGCGTCAAACCCTGAACGCGGGGGGAGGTGTTTGCAATGAGCGCGCCTTTCTTTCTGTGTCGCCTCGACGAGCTGGATGACCCCGGCAGCAAGGGGTTCGAAAACATCGACGGCGAGAAACCGTTCTTTCTGGTCCGCCGCGGGGACGAGGTTTTCGGGTACCGCAATTCCTGCCCCCATTACGGTGCCCCGCTCGACTGGAAGCCGGATGCTTTCCTGTCCTATGACAGGGACATGATCCTGTGCTCGATGCATTCAGCCCTGTTCACGATAGATGAAGGGCGATGTGTCGATGGTCCCTGCCCCGGCCAAAGACTGGAGCCGGTCGCTCTGGAGATCAGGAATGACGGCATTTTTCTCGCCGCGTGATCGCAGATGATCGCGGGAATGTGACGGGGGCGGGTTGTCGCACCCGCCTTGCCCGTGGCGTCATAAATAATGATAATCGGATGAAACGGCGGGCTTAGAAGCCGTTCACTCTAGGGAGAGAACCATGTCAGAACACGATCTTTTTCCGGTGCCCGCCGACTGGGCAAAGCGCGCGCTGGTCGACGAAGCGAAATACAACGAGATGTATGCGCAGTCGGTGGCCGACCCGGAAGCGTTCTGGGGCGAGCACGGCAAGCGGATCGACTGGATCAAACCCTATACCCAGGTAAAGGACGTCTCCTACGCGCATGAAGACGTGCATATCCGCTGGTATCACGACGGCACGCTGAACGCCTCGGTCAACTGCCTCGACCGGCACCTGGAAACACGCGGCGACCAGACGGCGATCATCTGGGAAGGCGACGATCCTGCCGATTCCAGGACGCTGACCTATCGCGAAATGTATGAAGAGGTCTGCAAATTTTCCAACGTGCTGAAAGCGAACGGCGCGAAAAAGGGCGACCGGATCACGATCTATCTGCCGATGATCCCGGAAATCGCGGTGGCCGTTCTCGCCTGTGCGCGTATCGGGGCGATCCATTCGGTGATCTTTGGCGGCTTCTCCCCCGATTCCATCGCCGGCCGCATCCACGATTCGGATTCGACCCTCATCGTCACGTCCGACGAGGGCGTGCGCGGCGGCAGGCCGATCCCGCTAAAGGCGAATGTCGATGCCGCGCTGGCGAAATGCCCGACCGTCGAAAAATGCATCGTCGTCAAACGCACCGGCAAGGACATCGACTGGGTCGACGGGCGCGATGTCTGGTACCACGAGGCAATGGCCGATGTGGCCGCGGAATTCGCGCCGGAGGAAATGAACGCTGAAGACCCGCTGTTCATTCTTTATACGTCGGGCTCCACCGGTACGCCGAAGGGCGTGCTGCATACGACCGGCGGCTACATGGTCTACGCGTCGATGACCCATCAATACGTTTTCGATTATCACGACGGCGATGTGTACTGGTGCACCGCCGATGTCGGCTGGATCACCGGCCACAGCTATATCGTCTACGGGCCGCTCGCCAACGGGGCGACAACGCTGATCTTCGAGGGCGTGCCGAACTATCCGGATTTCTCGCGTTTCTGGCAGGTTTGCGACAAGCACCAGGTCAACATCTTCTACACAGCGCCGACGGCGATCCGCGCGCTGATGCGCGAAGGCAATGCGCCGGTCGATGCAACCAGCCGGAAATCGATCCGCCTGCTGGGCTCGGTGGGAGAGCCGATCAATCCCGAAGCCTGGCTCTGGTATCACAACGTGGTCGGCAACGGCCAATGCCCCATCGTCGATACCTGGTGGCAGACCGAAACCGGCGGCATCCTGATCACGCCCCTGCCGGGCGCCACGGCGCTCAAACCCGGCTCCGCGACAAAGCCGTTCTTCGGCATCAAGCCCGAAATCGTCGATGCCGACGGCAACGTGCTCGACGGCGCGACCGAGGGCAACCTGATCCTGACCGATTCCTGGCCGGGCCAGATGCGCACCGTGTATGGCGATCACGACCGCTTCGTGCTGACCTATTTCTCGACCTACAAGGGCAACTATTTCACGGGCGATGGCTGCCGCCGCGACGCGGACGGCTATTACTGGATCACCGGGCGCGTCGACGACGTGATCAACGTGTCGGGCCACCGCATGGGCACGGCGGAGGTCGAAAGCTCTCTGGTCGGCCATTCCGACGTCGCCGAGGCGGCGGTCGTCGGCTATCCCCACGACATCAAGGGCCAGGGCATCTATGCCTATGTCACCCTGATGGAAGGGCATGAACCGTCGGAAGAGCTGCGCAAGGAACTGGTGCAGTGGGTGCGCAAGGATATCGGCCCCATCGCCTCGCCCGACCTCATCCAGTGGGCCCCCGGCCTGCCGAAAACCCGCTCCGGCAAGATCATGCGCCGCATCCTGCGCAAGATCGCCGCCAACGAACACGACCAGCTCGGGGACACGTCGACCCTCGCCGACCCGGCGGTGGTGGACGATCTTGTGGAGAACCGCCAGAACCGGTAGCGGAGAGCACTATATATTGTGGCTCTGGGCGTTCAGGGCCGGCAATGGTTAAGACAATTGCCGGAATTGGAGAACAAATACGGGGTAAAGTCGGGGTAAAACAGGAACATGTGACCGCGATTGCCCTGTAAAAGCGGTCAGGATCAACCCGTTAGCCGATTCGGATGGGGTTTCTCAACACTTGCCCCCAAGACCTTGATTTAGTTCCGGAAATTGACGTTCCCGATGGCGTTTTGGAGAGCGTTCCGGCGGCGGCTTAAAAATCGACGCAGCGGCCGGCTTTTTCCCAGTCGCCGTAGCGCGTCGGATCGGGGCCGCCCCGGCCGCCGATTTCCTTCGGCGCGGCTTTCGCGTCGGTTTCGGTCGCATGGGTTTCGGTCGCGCCGGAGTCGGCTTTTGCGGAGTCGGCTTGAGCGGATTCCGGCGCCGGTGTTGCGGCGTCTGCAGGATCGACCGCGTCGGGGGATGGTTTTTCAGGTGTCTTTGTCATACTTCCAATATGGGACGTGTCTGCGGGTTTGCCAAGCGCCGGCGCGCCGGATCACGCCCTTGAAGGGGTAATAATCACCCCCAGATAATACCTGCGCCACACGGTGTGGCGGGCCTATTGGTTGGAATGACATGAACTACCTGAAGACAGCCATTCTTCTCGCCGGCATGACGGCCCTTTTCGTCGGCATCGGCTTTATGCTCGGCGGGCCGACCGGCATGCTGATCGCGCTTGCCATCGCGGTCGGCATGAACGTGTTCGCCTACTGGAATTCCGATCGCATGATGCTGTCGATGTACGGTGCCCAGCAGGTCGATGCGCGATCCGCGCCCGGGCTTTACGGCACGGTCCGGCAGCTTGCCGACCGCGCCGGCCTGCCGATGCCGAAGGTCTATATCATCGACAACGACCAGCCCAACGCCTTCGCGACCGGGCGCAATCCGGAAAACGCGGCGGTGGCGGCGACCAGCGGCCTGCTGCGCACCCTGTCGACCGAGGAGGTCGCAGGCGTGATGGCGCATGAACTGGCCCATGTGAAAAACCGCGACACGCTGATCATGACCATTACCGCGACCGTCGCCGGCGCGATTTCCATGCTGGCGAATTTCGCGATATTTTTCGGCGGCAACCGCAACAATCCGCTCGGCCTGGTCGGCACCATCCTGATCATGATCCTCGCGCCGATTGTCGCCATGCTGGTCCAGATGGCGATCTCGCGCACCCGCGAATACGCCGCCGACCGCGAAGGCGCTGAAATCTGCGGCCATCCGCTGTGGCTGGCATCGGCGCTCGACAAGCTCGAACGCGGGGCGCAAGCCATCGACAACCCGGCGGCGGAAAACAATCCCGCGACCGCGCACATGTTCATCGTCAACCCGCTGCATGCGCGTTCGATCGACGGTCTGTTTTCGACCCACCCGAACATGCAGAACCGGATTGCCAGATTGCGGGAAATGGCCGGGGCGCCTGCCGCCGGCCCGTGGGGGTAATCGGGATACCCGAAAGATGTGACGGCGCCGCTCTTCGCCCAGCGCGCCTATTCGCATTGTAAGGCGCAGACTTTCGGGTATCTTCCGCGCATGAACAATTCTTCCCAGACCAGAGCCGATCTCGGCACCATCGGCCTTGCCGCCCGCGAACGCGCCCATACCGTCCTGCACGAAGTACTGGACCGCGGCCGGCCGCTGGACGAGGTGCTCGCCACCGATAAAAGGTTCGCCCGCCTGAACGACCGCGACCGCGCGTTCGCGCGGAACCTTGTGGCGACGACGCTGCGCCGTCTCGGCCAGATCGACGCGCTGATCGCCGATTGTCTCGACAAGCCGTTGCCGGACTCCGCTGCTGCTGCGCGCAACGCGCTGCGCATCGGCATATGCCAGATCCTGTTTCTCGATACCCAGACCCATGCCGCCGTCGATACCGCCGTGGCGCTGACCGGCAAGCGCGGGCCGGAGCGGTTCAAGGGACTGGTCAACGCGATCCTGCGGCGTATCGTCCGCGCGGGTGAGGCCGATATCCTGGCGGCATTTCCCGATGGCCTGAACGTGCCGGAATGGCTGTGGAAATCGTGGTTCGCGTCCTTCGGCGAAGAGACCGCCACGGCGATCGCCGCGCGTCATGTGCAGACGCCGCCGATAGATCTTACCGTGCGCGGCGATTCCGCAGATGCGGATGACTGGGCGGCGCGTCTCGGCGGGGAGCGGATCGGCCAGGCCAGCGTGCGCTTGGCCCATGCCGGCGATATCGCAGGCCTTGAAGGGTTCGACGAGGGCGTCTGGTGGGTGCAGGACGCCGCCGCCGCCCTGCCGGCCCAGGTTCTGCTGAGCGCAGTGTCCGAAGCGGGTGCCGGGTTCCGGGTCGCGGATCTTTGTGCGGCGCCGGGCGGCAAGACCGCGCAGCTCGCCGCCGCCGGGCTGGACGTGACGGCGGTCGACGTATCGGGGCCGCGGCTTCGCACGCTGCGTGAAAACCTCGCCCGCCTGAAGCTGACCGCC
>Ga0255775_1000511_pt1 | contig 39132 bp, 32 predicted proteins | sample 011ome_26_FD_179973 | JGI IMG/M metagenome (GOLD analysis project Ga0255775, IMG submission 179973) | Coastal salt marsh microbial communities from the Groves Creek Marsh, Skidaway Island, Georgia - 011511BT metaG (version 2) | ecosystem: Environmental > Aquatic > Marine > Intertidal zone > Salt...
CGGGTCGCGCCGGGTGACATGGAGGGTTTTGTCCGGGAGTTTCATGCCGTGGTGGACTTACCCGCTGGGGGCACGGGGACGTATAAGCAGGTGGAGGAGTGGGCAGCGCGGATTGACTCGCTCACCACCCTGATGGCGCTCGTCGAGGAATTCCAGGAGGCTAAGCGCCTCCGAGGAGTTCTGGAATTTTCCGATCAGATTGCTCTGGCGCTCGAGATTGTGCAGCGCTTCCCGCACGCCATTGAGCAGGTGCGCTCTCGTCATCAGGTGGTGCTCTTGGATGAATACCAGGACACCAGTGTCGCCCAGACGACGCTCCTGACAGAGCTGTTTCGCGGGCACCCGGTGATGGCCGTGGGGGATCCCCACCAGGCCATTTATGGCTGGCGAGGAGCAAGTAGTAGCAACCTGGCTGACTTTGTGACCGGCTTTGGTGAGTCCATTGCCACCTACAGCTTGTCGACCTCGTGGCGCAATGGAGCCCGCATTCTTGATGCGGCCAACACCATTGCTGCACCTCTTCGAGAACTCCCCGGACCCGAAGTAGAGACCCTGAAACCCTCGCCCACGGCCAGTGATCACGCCCTGGAGGTGGTCTATCCCGAAACACTGGCGGAGGAGGCCGAGCAGGTGGCTTCGTGGCTTGCCGATCGCCTGGGTGAGTCGAATCCCCCGCCCAGTGCTGCCATCATCGTGCGAGCCCGAGCGCACCAGGGTGTGTTTGTTGACGCACTCAGCCAGCGTGGTGTTCCCGTCCATGTCTTGGGGATTGGCGGATTGCTGGATGACCCAGCTATCGCTGACATAGTCTGCACCCTGCGGGTTCTCGCTCAGACCTCAGCCGAATCGGAATTGATCCGACTGCTTGCCGGAGCTAAGTGGCGACTCGGTGTTGCTGATCTCCACGCGCTCGCCGGAACAGTCCGCTGGCTCCAGGGCCGGGACTACCACGGTGTTGCTCTCCCCGAAGATGTCCAGGCGCGGCTCAAGAACTCCGTGTCAGCTCACGACGCTCCGGGGTTGTTTGATGCGCTGCGGTTCATGGCTCAGGCTCCCGAGGACCACACCCAGTGGCGGGACTATTCCGCCGAAGCACCCGCTCGCTTGAGGGATGCGTGGGAGACCTTCGTAGCTCTCTCGCGGATGCAGGTGGGAGACCTGGACTCACTGGTGAGCGCTATCGAGTCAACGCTCGGACTCGATGTCGAGGTTGCGGCCAATCCCGTCAGGGTCACCTCGCGGGCCGCCAGGGAAGCCTTCCACGATGCGCTCCACACCTATGTGGGTGTTGCCGAGGATTCGAGCGTGCAGGGTTTTGTTCAGTGGCTGGAGGATGCCGAGCGACGTGACAACCTGACCCCGCGGGCCGAACCACCGGAGGCGGGGTGTGTCCAGGTCCTTACTATCCATGGTGCAAAAGGCCTCGAGTGGGACCATGTGGTGATTCCCCGAGTAGTACTAGACGAGGTTCCCGCCAAACCCCGGGAGACTTCCGCGTGGCTGGGAATGGGCGAACTTCCGTATCACTTCCGAGGAGATAGGGACTCTCTTCCCGTGTTTTCCTGGCGCACCGCCACAACTCGAAAAGAGCTAGTGGATGCTCAGAAGGCGTTTGCGGAGGACGTCAAAAAGCATCGGGGTGCGGAAGAGCGCCGCCTCATGTATGTCGCGATCACGCGTGCGAGGCATCGAGTACTCCTTAGTGGGTCGTTTTGGGCTCACCACACCACCTCTCGTCCACCTTCGGTGTTCCTGAGGGACCTGGAGGAGGCGGGGATTGTCGACGCATTGCCCACCCACTCGCAGAACGAGAATCCTCCCGAGGCTGAAGCATCCGAAGAGAAGGTCTGGCCCTCTGACCCCTTGGGGTCCAGGCGAGCCATCGTGGAGCAGGCAGCTGCGAGCGTCCGCGAGGCTCAGGCCGGCGAGATGGGAGATCCTGTGACCCCTGCCACTTCGGGACTCATCACCCGCCTCGATCGAGCCCGCTCATCCTCGAGCGGTGTCGAGGTGAGAATTCCGCGGAGGATTCCGGCGTCCTCACTGGAGCGGTGGTTTCTCGACCCCGACTCTCAACGAGCTGCACTTCGCCGCCCCCTCCCGCAGAAGCCCTATCGCCAGGCACTGCGAGGAACCCTGTTCCACAGCTATGTCGAGGAGCATTTTGAGCAGAAGCCCCTGCATCCACTCAGTGGACTGGAGAGCGATGACGACGGCGACACTCTGGGCATGGAGGAGTGGATTCAGGCCTTTGAGTCCTCGCCTTTTGCAACCCTGACCCCACTCGCCATTGAACAGGAGTTACACCTGCCCGTGGCTGGACACCTCGTGGTGTGCAAGCTGGACGCGGTGTTCCCGGGAGACACAGGCCCCCACATTGTGGACTGGAAGACCGGTGCGAAGCCCTCCGAGCCCCGGGAAATCGAGGCAAAGGCGCTCCAGCTGGCTGCCTACCGGGCAGCGTGGTCTCAGTGGACTGGGGTTTCCCAGGAGAGCGTCACCGCAAGTTTTTGGTATGCCGGAGATTCAACACTGCTGACCCCTGAGGTGCTGCCCACGCTGGTCGAACTCGAGGATATTTTCCGGCCACTCTGGAGTGACTAGTTCTCCAGTGGGTGTTTAGCCTGCGAGATGGGCTGGGTGAGAGCCTGATCCATATCCCCGGATACTCGGTCATGGAGTGCTGAGAGCATTTCGGTGGCGTCCTCGGTGATCGTCTCGTTGTGAGAGTCCATGCCATGGAGGAGCCACTTGGCGACATCGAGTTCAGCGTAGAAGCGTGCACGCTGCAAGACCCAACGATCGGCACTGGCGCGAGCACTGCGGTAGGAGGTCACTACAGCCATGTGGAAGCCGCTTGCAGCCGGAGTGGTGAGCCAGGCGAGGTCCCTCGCAGGGTCGCCCACCCGGAAATCTCGCCACTGGTCCACCGCGACAACGTTCTCGTTCTCCACCAGGAGGTGGCCCAGCTGCATCAGCCCATGAATCACCGTGGGTTCAAACTGCCACAAGCTTGAGTCCTCGCAGGCTGTTTCCCATCGGCGCAGCAGAGCCTGGGGGATGAGCCCGGTAGCGGCGGCGCGGTCCACAATTCCTGCGCACTCCCTCAGGGAGTCGATCGCACTCTCTGCCGGGCGGTCAAAATCTTGGACGCTACTGGTGGGCAGTGAGTGGATCTGGGCGAGCGCAGTGCCAATCGACGCCGCAAGAAGGGGCGTCACCTTGTGGGCGGAGGGAGCTTGTCCGGGAAGGTATTCGCACACGCTGAGGGTGTGCTGTCCGACTTCGGTCGTTCCTGCCAGCCGGGGGACACGGAAGGAGAGCCTTGAGCGCAGCCCCTCGCTGAGCGCCCGCAGAGCCCGAAGGGTCTCTGCGTGTGCTGCTTCTGCTGAGGCTGAGGTGGGAAGCTCGACCAACCAGGGAACCTGGTTGACGTCATAGACGAGTGCGGCGTCTTTCTCCGCGCTCGAGAGTGTTTGCGTGCTCACAGCTTGGAAACCGGGGACAGCGCTGGTGGCCAGCGCCGATAGCATGAGAGCAGTGTGGCCCATGGCTCCAGGGTAAGCGCGAAGACCTGCCAAGCCCTCCTGCCACACCGAAGCTTCTGCCACACAGGCAGGTCATGACGAAGGAGAGTGGCGGATGTCGTTAACCCCCCAGTTGCCGCTCTCGCGCACTCGCATTAACCGCGATGCCATTTCGCGGAAAATTCCCGGCTTTCTGCAGCAGATCATGGGGGAGGACACCACCCGAGTTGTGCTGATTTGGCGGGGTGAGGCTCTCCTAGCGGAGGACTCTCGCACGCGCATCGAGTTGGTTGTGCCTGAAGAGGTCCCGGCAGGCTCCCTCTTGATTTACCTGGGGGTGACGACGCAGGGTGTTCGTGACATTCCCGAGGGAACGCGCATTGTTGCTGCCGTGCTGGATGATGAGGGCGGGCCCCTCGTGTCGAAAGACATGGCTCGCTGGGTGTCGGCTCGGACCATGGCGCACGCGCTGGATGATCTCGACTCGGGCATCGTGGTGGAGGCACTCGCCATGGCGAACTGGCACCACGCTCACACGTTCTCCCCGATCACCGGAGCTCCAGCCGAGTCTGACCAAGCGGGGTGGACTCGTGTGGATCAATCCACCGGAAAAGACCTGTTCCCCCGCACCGATGCTGCCGTGATTGCGCTCGTGACCGACCAGCACGATCGGATTGTTCTGGGCAGTAATGCGCTGTGGGAAGCCAGACGCTATTCGTTGCTGGCCGGGTTTGTTGAGCCCGGTGAATCGCTCGAAGCGGCCGTCATCCGAGAGGTGTTCGAGGAATCCGGTTTGGTGGTGACCAACCCCGTGTATGTGGGATCACAACCGTGGCCATTCCCCGCCTCGCTGATGGTCGGGTTTAGAGCAGAAATAGACGAAGCGTCACTCGCCGACATTCGACCCGATGGCACCGAAATCATTGACCTGCGCTGGTTCTCGCGCGAGGAGCTCCTAGCCTCACTCGGTGAGGTTCTCCTGCCTGGTCGCCCCTCCATCGCGCGCGCCATGATTGAGAGCTGGCTGGGGCAGGAACTTCCCGAGGGCTCCTAGTGGTGGACACACTCTCCGGTCTGGATGACGCACAACGCGTGGTCGCCACCACATGGGGTGGACCACTGTGTGTGTTGGCGGGAGCAGGCACTGGCAAAACGAGGGCGCTGACGCATCGGATAGCCCACGGTGTTGCCGAAGGAAAGTACCAGCCAGAGCAGGTGCTGGCGTTGACCTTCACCACTAAAGCGGCCTCAGAGATGGGTCAGCGCTTGCGGGCACTCGGTGTCTCTGGCGTTGCGGCGAGAACCTTTCACTCTGCTGCGCTTCGCCAATTGCAGCATTTTTGGCCAAGCATCACCGGGGGCAGGTTGCCCGACATCGCCTCCTCAAAGGCTCCTCTCATTGCCAAGACTTTGGACCAGTTGTCACTGTCGGTGGACACTGCCGTCATTCGTGATTTGGCGGGAGATATCGAGTGGAGGAAGGTCCAGGCCTACACGCTGGATGACTATCGCGACAAGCGCGCGACGCTGGGCAAGACTCTCCCCGGAGGTTTGTCGCTAGAAGTTGTCGCCAGCATTCATGAGCGATACGAACAGGTCAAAGATGAACAAGGTCGCATTGACTTTGAAGACGTCCTCCTCGCGACACTGGGAATGTTGGAGAGCGAATCTCGCGTAGCGGAGCGGGTTCGAGCGCAATACAGCGTCTTTCTGGTGGATGAGTACCAGGACGTGTCCCCGCTCCAGCAGAAGCTCCTCGATGTGTGGCTTGGGGGTCGAGAAGACCTCGTGGTTGTAGGTGATGCTAGCCAGACGATTTATAGCTTCGCGGGGGCCTCGAGCTCCTACCTCTTGGAATTCCCCGAGCGTTTCCCGTCGGGAACGGTGGTGAAGTTGGAGCGCAACTATCGCTCAGGCGAGCACATTGTTCGGGCGGCGAACCACGTCATGCTGGGTCGCCCCGGTGCTCTCACACTCGAAGCCCAGGGTGGCTCGCTGGAGCCCATCCATCGTCATATCGCGCGCACTGACGAGGCCGAAGCGCAATATGTGGCGCGCACCATCAAGAGCCTCATCGAGCAGGGCACACCCCCGGATGGAATTGCGGTTCTGATTCGGTTTGGCGCGCAGTCCTTAGAGCTTGAGTCAGCATTACGGGCTGAGGGCGTGGGTGTCAGAGTTCACGGGTCCACTCCGTTCTTTGAAGAGTCCCATGTCAAGCGTGCCCTGATGGAAATCCGCGGCGCTGCTGTGGCAGGAGTGGCGGGTTCGCTCACCCAGGTCGTGGACGACATTCTCTTTGGGCTGGGGTTGCAAGGAGAGGCCCCCGATCACCAGGGGGCTGAGCGAAACCGCCATGACGATTTGGCTGCCCTACGCGCACTTGCTCTTTCCATGCCTCCGGGGAGCACAGTCGCGGAGTTTTCTGACCTGTTAGCGGATCGAGCCGGCGCGGGAGATGCACCCGAGGTGGGAGCGATCACGATTACGACCGTTCACTCGGCGAAAGGTCGCGAATGGCCAGTCGTCTTTGTGGTGGGGCTTTCTGAGGGGATGTTCCCCATTTCGTATGCGAACACGGAGGAAACCATCGAGGAGGAGCGACGGTTGTTTTATGTCGCCATCACCCGAGCCCAGCACGCGCTCTATCTCTCGATGGCGGAGCGGGGACGATCGGACCAGAGCGTGCGGGCACCGAGCAGATTCCTTCAATCGCTCTCGCCTGCGGCCCCCTAGCCAAGCGAGCGGCAAAGACAGGAGCCTGAGGGCTCCTCGCGGTAGGTCTGAACTTTTTGGGTGTAGCGATCAATCCGGTAGGTGAGCCCTGGCTCTCCAGCGCGCACAAGATCTCGGGTGTGCCAGGCCGCCACCGCGTGGAATGACGGGGTATCTGTCGCGGCAGAGAGAGTTGAGAGCTGAGTTGCCAGAGCAACGAGTGCCGGCTCGCGGGCGGCATGGTTTTCCCAAACGCACTGCAGACACGGACCAACACCGGGCGTCACACGAGGGCCCACGGTCATCGACTGGTCACTCATGATGATGGGAGTGTGGGGGACGTCGGTGGCGAGCCAGGGGCGATAGGCGGACGCTGGCATCACGAAAGAAGAGACCAGCAGTGCCTCGTCGGGAGGGTCCGCTTCGAGAAAGCCCACGTCGCGAAGAACGCGGGCAAAGGACGCCACATGTGTGGTTGACCCGGTAATGCTCAGCCGGGGAAGTGCGTCGGGGGTTCGCGGGGTGAGCGCTCCCGAGAGCTCGTCAAGGAAGAGATCGGTCTCCTCAGGGGTGAGTCCCTCGTGGGAGGCAATCGCGTCGTATCCCTCCTCACTAATTCCTCGGTGGAGGGCTGCGAGCACCGGGAGGTAGCGCTGATCAATCGAGTCGATGAGCGCTATTGGCGGATCAACACCGATTTGGAGACCCTCAGGTGAGCGCCACACCACCGGAAGAGAGGAGTCGAGATGGAGTAGTCGTGACATTCCGCCATCGTGTCGGAAACACTTGCGGTAGCGGGGAATTTGTCCACAGCTAGGACTCGGGAGTCTCCCCATCCAAGAGCTCGCGCAGTGCTTGGTCAAAGTCGTCATCAGTGGGAGGGTGAGCGATCCGCTGAAGAAAGGTTGCCGGATCATCGAGGTCCTCGAGGTGGGGCAATGTGTCGGGGTGGCGCCATAGTTCATCACGCGCCTCAGAGCCCAGCTCCCGGTGGATCTCCGCCCACAGAGCACTGGCTTCGCGGAGTTTTCTGGGACGAAGCTCCAGGCCGACGAGGGTGGAGAAGGCGTGTTCAGCAGGTCCACCGCTGGCACGACGACGTCGGATAGCTTCCCCGAGTGCGCCGGATTTTGGTAACCGGGCTGTCGCGAGACCGGTGACATGGTCCACCCAGCCTTCGACAAGTGCCAGCATTCCCTCGAGGCGCTCCAAGGCTCTGTTTTGCTCCTCGGTGCGCTCGGGAAGCAGTGCCCCCGTCGTCAGTAGTTCCTTCATCGCCTCAGCGTTGGTGGGGTCAAAATCCTCAGCGAGTTCCATCACGCGAGAGAGGTCGATGCTGATGCCTCCGGCGAAATCTCGGATGGCGCTCATCATGTGGAGGCGGAGCCATTTCGCGTGGCGGAAGAGTCTCGCATGTGCGATTTCTCGGGTGGCGAGGTAGATGTCGGCCTCTTCCTGGGGGACATCGAGGTCACGGGAAAACGCTCGCATGTTCTGGGCTAGCAGAAACGCTTTCACGTCGTATTCGTCGCTGCCGCTGACCAGCGGTATGCCGATATCTCCTCCCGAGAGAACTTCTCCGGAGAGTTTCCCGACCGCTCCGGCGAGCTGCATCGTGAACAGGCTCTTGGAGACTTGCTCCATTGGTCCACTCATTCCGCCGATGAGCCCTTGCATGTCCTCAGGTGCTTGGCTTGCCATCATCTGGGAGATGGCCCGGGGGATAGCGGTCGCGACGGGGTCGGCGATGTCCTCCCACACGGGAAGAGTGACTCTGGCCCATTCAGCGCGGGTGCCCACCACAGGAGTCTCGGGAAGATCAGAGATGGCGGTCACCTCCGTGAGCCACAGGCCTGCCACCGTCGCGGCTTGGCTCAAGGCTTGTCTGGTGGCAGGGTCCAGCGGGAGCGCACCCTCGCCTGCGACCGAGACGGCGTGATCCCTCGAGGCTTGTGGTTTGAGCCCGCCGCCGGGTGCGAAAGAGGTACCCAGCTGCATCATCATCTTCTGCAGTTCTTCGGGCGAGACGTTGAGTCCCGCGGCCTTCATGAGTTCTTCAGGGTTGAAGGACTCATCGCCACTAAGAAACTTCCGGAAGGCGTCCTTCATCCACTCTTCATCGCCAAAGCGGGGGTCGTCGCCAGAGTCCTCGGACATGTCACAACGGTACAAGGGTGACTGGCGCAGGTGTTTGTAATTTCGCTAACGGCTTGTTCCCGGTTTCCGTGGCTATGCTTTCCCGGTTATCAAGCGGGGAGTCACCAGTGGCCATTTATGAAACCGAGGATCCATCGGATCAGGTTCAGCGACGCTCCCGCCTCGCGGGATGGCTGATGCTGATCTTTACCGCGGCCATCGTGATCGGTTTGTCTTTCTTTCCTGCGCCCTACGTCATCGATAACCCGGGTCCCACCTACAACACTCTGGGCTCCGTGAGTGTGGGCGAAGAGGAGATGGAGCTCATCCTGATCTCAGGAGAGGAGACCTACGAGACCACCGGTTCACTCCTGTTGACGACGGTGACCCGGTCGGGAAACCCAGAGAGTTTGCCCGGGTGGCTTGATGTCCTCCGGGGTTGGTTTGACCCCACCCGGACCGTCATCCCCGTGGATGTTGCCTACCCGCCGGGAATTTCCGTGGAGCAGAATCGTGAAGCTGCCGCCATTGAGATGGAGAACTCTCAACAAGAAGCAGTTGCGGCAGCCCTGGATTATCTCGGCATCGCCTACACAAGCCGCATGGTGGTGTCCCAAGCTCTGGAGGGTGGACCCAGCGAAGGTGTTCTCCTTTCCGGTGATGTCATTCTCAAAGCTAACGGCATGAGCGTGGACACCGTCAGCAGTTTTCGGGAGATGATTGCGGATTCGGGAGTCATTACACCCATGACCATCACTGTGGAGCGCGAGGGATCCCCGGTTGACGTCCAGGTTCTTCCGCGAATGTCGGAGGGTCCGGAGCGAGTTCCGATGGTGGGCATTCTCGTGTCGGGAACTTACGACTTTCCTCTCGATGTTGACATCGCCCTCGAGAACGTGGGCGGACCCAGCGCTGGGCTTATGTTTGCGCTCGGCGTCGTCGAGAAGTTGACGATGGAGGACATTACCGACGGTCAGGTCATTGCGGGGACGGGAACTATCGATGCCCAGGGTCTTGTCGGGCCGATTGGAGGTATTCGTCACAAAATGCACGGTGCGTTGAATGACGGCGCAGCCTGGTTCTTGGCTCCTGCCGATAACTGTCCTGACGTTCTCGGCCACATCCCCGATGGCCTTCAGGTGATTCCCGTGGCGACACTCGAGGGCGCTCTTGATGCGCTGGAGAGCATTCGTGCGGGTGACGAGCTTCCCCGCTGTGCTGGGTCTTAGGCATTCCCCCAGCCACTCTTTGTAGACTGAAGGCCCTGACCCCGCCAAAGAGAGTACTCACTCGTGTCTCAAGCCGCACCGCAGTTGTTCGACCGTCGCAGACTTCCCCTCATCATTACCGTGGCCGTGTTGGCTGCAGTGTTGGGAGGGTTCTTCCTCTTCTCCTCGCTCTACACCGAGGTGTTGTGGTTTGACCAGGTGGGCTACCTCGAGGTCCTTCTGACCTCGTGGGGCGGCTCGGTAGCGATGTTCCTGATTGGGTTCATCACGATGTTCCTTCCCGTCTGGTTGAGTATCTCGCTGGCGTTCCGGTTCCGCCCGGTCTACGCGAAGCTCTCCAACGAACTTGACCGGTATCGCCAAATCATCGACCCCATCCGGCGGGCAGCGATGCTCGGAATCCCCGCTCTGCTGGCTCTCTTCTCTGGCTTGGGTTCTGCCAATACCTGGCCTCAGTTCTTGCTGTGGATGAACCGCGAACCCTTTGGCACCGTCGATCCAGAGTTTGGCCTGGATATCGGCTTCTACATCTTCGAGTTGCCCGTTTACTCCAGCGTGATTTCCTACGTGTCGACAATTCTTGTGCTCTCCGCGTTGGGTGCGGCAGGGACCGGTTTCCTCTACGGGTCTATCTCCGTCACTGGACGTGAGGTGCGCATTTCTCGGACGATGCGCGTTCAGCTGGCCATTCTGGGTGTTCTCTACTTTGCAGCCCAGGGCGTCAACCTCTGGCTTCAGCAGTATGAGGCGCTCGTCACTGCCAGCTCAGGCTTCCTTGCCTTTGGAGCTGGCTACACCGAAGCGAATGCCACCATTCCGGCTCGCGCCATCATGGCGGGCATCGCCGTCCTTGTGGCTCTGCTCTTCCTCGTCACCGCGATCATCGGACGCTGGCGTCTCGCGGTTGTCGGAACTGCGCTTTACATCGTGTCCGGCCTGGTCGTTGGCCTCGCCTACCCCAGCTTGATTCAGCGATTCCAGGTCGACCCGAGTGCCAGGACCCTGGAGGCGGAGTTCATTGACCGCAACATTGACGCCACGAGGGATGCCTACGGCGTCTCAGACATCGTGGAAATCAACTACGAGGCCTCCACGGACACCTCTGCTGGAGCACTTCGCGCAGATGCGGCAACTACAGCGAACATCCGCATCATTGACCCCGCGTTGGTGACGGATGCGTTCGCACAGCTCGAGCAGTTCCGTCAGTACTACCGCTTCCCCACCTACTTGGATGTCGGGCGCTATGACGTCAACGGTGAGCGTACTGACACGGTCTTGGCTGTTCGAGAAATCAACCTCGATGGTTTGAACTCCCAGTCCTGGTACAACAACACGATTGTCTATACCCACGGCTATGGCTTGGTGGCCGCGTATGGAAACCAGCGCACCGAAGATGGTCAGCCGCGATTCATTGAGTCCGGAATTCCTGTCTCCGAGGTGCTCGGTGAATACGAGCCCCGAATTTACTTCGGAGAGAACTCACCGGAGTACTCGATCGTGGGCGGACCTGAGGGTTCCACCCCGCTGGAGCTTGACTTCCCCTCGGGTGGTGAGGGCAACGAGAACAACGCCACCTACACCTTCAGTGGTGATGGCGGTCCAGAACTCGACAACCTCTTCAAGCAGCTGCTGTATGCGCTGAAGTTTCAGTCCGAGCAAATCATCCTCTCGGATGCGATCACCAGCGACTCCCAGATTCTCTATGACCGCCACCCCGCTACCCGCGTGGGCAAGGTTGCCCCGTATCTCACCTTGGACAACGACCCCTACCCCGCAGTGGTGGACGGTCGACTGGTCTGGATTGTGGATGGCTACACCACCAGTGCGGATTACCCCTACTCCACTCAGGTTCAGGTCTCTGAGGCCATTGCCGATACCTACCGTCCGACACCTCAGTTGGCCTTTGACACCGTGAACTACATGCGGAACTCCGTCAAGGCCACCGTGGACGCCTACTCCGGTGAGGTCACCCTGTATGCCTGGGACACCGAAGATCCGCTGTTGACCGCATGGAACCGCGTGTTCCCCGCCAGCTTGAAAGATCAGTCTGAGATGACGGAGCAGCTCCTGGATCACGTGCGCTACCCCTCCGACCTGTTCAAGGTTCAGCGCAGCATCCTGGGCGCCTACCACGTGACTGACTCTGGAACGTTCTACTCCAGTGAGGACGAGTGGGTCACCCCCAACGACCCGATCTCTAACCCTGCAGCGCCGAGGCTCCAGCCCGCCTATTACCTGACAATGCAGGTTCCAGGCACCGAGAGCCCCGCGTTCTCCCTGTACTCCACCTTCATTCCGAGAGCCACCGGTGAGGCATCGAGAAACGTTCTCTATGGCTACCTGGCAGCTAACTCGGATTACGGGGATGACTACGGCAAGCTGACGCTCTTGCGTTTGCCCAAGCAGACCACAGTTCCAGGACCCGGTCAGGTGCAGGCACAGTTTGACTCTGACGCCAACGTCGGTCAGCAGTTGAACCTTCTGCGTCAGGGCCAAACCGAGGTCATCTCGGGTAACTTGCTGACCCTGCCGGTCGGTAACGGTTTGCTCTACGTCCAGCCCGTCTATGTTCGGTCCACTGGTGACACCTCCTATCCGCTGTTGCGGAAGATCCTGGTGTCCTTCGGTGAAAAAATTGCCTTCGAGGACACCCTCGATCAGGCTTTGGATGCCCTCTTCGGAGGAGATTCCGGTGCTGACGCCGGTGACTCCGATGGCGCTCCGGGCACTGTCGAAGTTCCTGAGGAGACCACCACTCCTGCCCCCACTCCTGACACGGATGCGGATGCAGGTGCTGACACCGATTCCGACACCGGCATTGTGGTCTCGACTGAACTCCAGGCTGCGCTTGCTGATGCCCGCCAGGCGTTGACCGATCGTGAAGCTGCCTACCGGGCTAACGATCTCGTAGGGGCTGCTGAAGCTGACCAGAGACTGACCGATGCTCTCGCTCGTGCCCTGGTGCTGAGCGACCAGTAGGAGGACAGCCAGGGTCCAAGCGTGTTACCATGGGGGCTTCGCCGCGGGGTGGAGCAGTTCGGTAGCTCGCTGGGCTCATAACCCAGAGGTCGTAGGTTCAAATCCTGCCCCCGCAACCATGACAAAGCCCCCTCTCACGAGGGGGCTTTGTGTTTCCCGCTTAGGCTTGAGCTATGTCAACGCTTCGCGTCTCTGTGGTGCAGTTCGCACCGGGAGAGAGCGCTGCGGCGAACCTGGACGCCATGGCGCCCTTCGTCCAGGAAGCGGCGGAGGCCGGCTCACAGATGGTGGTCTTTCCCGAGTACAGTCATGCCTTCACCCCGTCGCTGGGAGATCGGTGGGCTGCGTCTGCCGAAAGCGCTGAGGGAGAATTCGTCCGAGGACTCACGGCGCTCTCGGCGAGACACGGCGGGATGGTGATCGTCGCGGGGATGTTGCTGCGCTCGCCCGGTGATGAGAGACCGGCCAACATGCAGGTGGCGGTGGGGCCGGAGGGAATTCTTGCTCGTGCCGAGAAGATTCACCTCTATGACGCCTTTGGGGCCAGAGAGTCCACCTGGATTCGACCAGGAGCCCTGAGCGAGCCCGAGTTGTTCTCGTGCGGTGGTCTTCAGATCGGGATGATGGCCTGTTATGACTTGCGCTTCCCCGAAGTGTCGAGGCGCCTGGTTGACGCGGGAGCAGAGGTCATCGTGACCCCGGCGCAGTGGGTGCCGGGGGAGTCAAAGGCTCACCATTTTCAGACCTTACTCACCGCCCGGGCTATTGAGACTCAAACATTTGTGGTGGCCAGTGATCACCCGGAGTCCTCGGGTGTGGGCCTCTCACAGATTGTTGACCCCCGCGGTCGTGTTGTCGCCGCAGCAGGTGTGGATGCTGAGGTTGTTCATGGCGAGCTAGAGAGCGCTCTGCTCCACGAAGTGCGCGAGGAAAACCCGATGGCGGCTGCTCGACGCTTGGGAGTGACCCCGCTCTAGGGCGCCTGTGGAGAAAATCTGCGGGATGTTTCTCCTTCTTTCTACACTCCGAGGATGAAGCCTCTCCTCCTCATTACTCTTCCTCTTCTCGCCCTGGTGGGGTGCCAAACCCTGGAGCAAGAAATCGTTCTCCCCGGGGTGGATGAATCACCTCCTGCGGTTCTCTTGGGCCATGTTCCTGGGGGGCTCCCTGCAGATTTTTATGAGGACGCAGCCGAGGTCACCGGTGAGGCAGTACTTCGTTATGTTGCGCTCTCTGACCAGATCACTGCCGAGGGCGGGGTAAATCCCCAGTCGATGAAACCCCTGGTGTCCCCTGAGTGGTGGGTGGTGGAGCAAGAGGGCTTTGCGTATTTCGTCGAGGAGGGCTTTCGCACCCAAGGAACGAGTGAGGTGTCTCGGTTCCTGGTGCAAAGTGCGCGACTCACACCGAGTGACAGCGTCGAGGTTGGCGTCATCGCCTGCGTGGACACTACGGGAGTCATTGTTTTTCCCTCTGAGAGTCCTGATCCACCCGACATTCTTTGGCAGTGGCATCCGGCGTATGAAGATTTCGAGGGCGAGGCATCCGACTGGTCGGCTATTGAAGAGTTCCTGGAGGACCCTCGGGTGTCCTGGGGATCGCCTCAGGCCGTGGTGTTTTGGTTTGAAGGTCCCACGATGGACTCACTGCTTCTGAGCAGTTCAGAGCCGTGGTGGGGGGTGTACTCATGTCTCTGAGGGCGATGGCCACGACGGTTCTGGGCATTGCTCTTGCTCTTGGCGCCACCACACCGGCCCTCGCGAGTGAGTGCACCCACGCGGAGCGAACGAGTGGTCAGTGCTCAGGCGTGGGTGCGGTGGTGACCAGTGAGGGTGTCACCGTATCGGGCACCCAGGTCACCCCGGGTAGTTCGGGAGGGGGCTACCGAGGGTCCTGGAGTCCCCCTCCACCAAGGGACCCAGTCCTCGGCTCCGCACAGTGTGAGATCAAAATTGCTGGCCTCTGCCGGGGGTCGTCACCCGCCAAAGATGTGGTGGAACGAGAAGAACCCACGCCGCCGCAATCACTGAGTGATGTGGCGCAGTTTGCGCCTGGGGGCGCGGGGTTTGTCCAGGAACCCTCCGGGTGGAGTCTTCCGCTACTGCCCACCAATGTCTTTTCCACGGCCTCGGCATCCACAGAATCGGGGGAGTTGCTGGGATGGCCGATCGAGGTGCGATTCACCCCGGTCGCGTACACCTGGAGTTTTGGCGATGGGACGACCAGAGTGGATAGCTCACCGGGTGCGTCCTGGGGGACGCGTCAGTTCAGTGTTACTCCGACCTCCCACAGGTATGAAATCTCCGGGGATTATCGGATTGGCCTCGAGGTGACCTACGAAGCGTCTTACCGCTTCGACGGTGGCGCTTTTCAATCCTTGCCCGGCCAGATCACTCGATCCGGCGGCGACAAGGTCGTTGAGGTCCTGAGCGTAACCCCGGTTCTTGTCGACCGGGGATGCCACTCCGAAACCCTTGTTGCGGGGCGATGTTAGGGAAGTCACCAGGTATCGTTAGGGATTGCTGAAGGGTTCGTTCAGGTTTCCCTCCCACACTGGTGCTCTCAGGAAGGATTCGAGACGTGACTCAGACTGATCCCACAGCGGAGACCAGCGACTCTCCCGACACCGCTTCCGATCCTGCTCCCGAGACGGTGGCGGAAGCGGCCCCCGAGGCTGCAACTCCCGAGGCGGCAGACACGGCGAGCGCACCCTCCACGACACCCTCTCCCGTTGCCGTATCTCCTTTTGACCCTTCCGTATACGGGGGGATTTCAGACAGCTACACGCGTGCCCAGGCTCGCGTGAGGGAAGCCGACAAGAAGCGCGCCAGGACTCTCGGTGTCTTTGTGACCGCCGCCTTGCTGGTCGGTGGCTTGCTTGGTGGGACCGCTGGCGGTGCGTTTGCTATCTGGAATCTGTCATCCCGAGGTTTGGTGACTCCAGGAGTTCAAAGCCCCCAAACCATCACGGTGAACGCTCCTGCCGAGGCCAGTGAGATCACCGCTGTCGCTGCCACCGCTATGCCTTCCGTGGTAACTATCGAGGTGGCAGGAGCGCAGGGCGCGGGAAGTGGCTCCGGCGTGATTATCTCTGAGGAAGGACACGTGATGACCAACGCTCACGTGGTCTCCAGTGGCGCTCAAGAACCTGCTATTCGGGTCACTACGTCCGATGGGCGCCTTCTGGGCGCCACGGTGGTGGGGCGCGACATACTCTCTGATATTGCAGTGATCAAGATCGACAGCGAGGGACCTTTTTCCGTGATGGCAGTGGGCGACTCTGATGCCCTGAACGTCGGGGATGAGACCATCGCCATTGGAGCCCCCCTGGGTCTGCCGGGGACCGTGACCAGTGGAATTATTTCCGCGATCAACCGGAGCATCACGGTCGGAGCTTCCAGCGCTCCCGGTGAAGAAGATGGACAGTTCGACTTTGACCTGCCCGGCGGCGTTTCCATTGGGCAGACCATCTCGCTACCGGTCATTCAAACTGATGCTTCGATTAACCCCGGCAATTCGGGGGGAGCGCTCCTGAATACCTCGGGCGAGCTCATCGGCGTGAACGTGGCCATAGCCTCGACCGGCGGGCAAGGTTCGGGGAGTATTGGGTTGGGCTTCGCTATTCCCTCCAACTTCGCTCTTCGGGTTGCCACCGAGCTGATCGAGTCTGGTGCCGCAAGCCACGGTCTTTTGGGTGCGCTGGTCACTGACGCCAGTTCGGTGGCATCCGCCACAGTGACCGGCGCCTACATTGACAGCGTCACCCCCGGGGGTTCAGCAGATCGTGCGGGAATTCGAGCGGGTGACGTTGTGACAAGGTTCAACGGACTCCCGGTCACCAACCGGATTGATTTGACCGCTCAGGTGAGGGTCCTGCCCGGAGGGTCAAATGCGACCCTGACCTACGTGCGCTCCGGCAACACCTACACAGTCGAAGTGACGCTGGGCAACCTCTAGCTACTCGTCGCGAAGCTTCTCGTAGATGTCTTTGCAGGTGGGGCACACCGGGAACTTTTCGGGGTCTCGACCTGGAACCCAGACTTTGCCGCAGAGTGCGATGACGGGTTTGCCCGAGAGTGCACTTTTGAGAATTTTGTCCTTCTTGACGTAGTGCGAGTAGCGATCGTGATCGCCATCCTCTACTTGCTCCTCGTTGAGAAGTTTCTCCAGTTCCCGGTCGAGGACGTCAGTAGTGCCCTCAGTGTCTGCTGCCATGCCCCTATGGTAACCGGGGAGGCTTAGAGCACTCGAGTGGGAATGGCTGGTTCTCCAGAGCTCAGCGAGAACCCCGAAGCAGGCATCTCTCCCAGTGCCGTGCGGTGATGGTCGCGGGCAGCTTCCACGGTGTCGTGCGGGCTCATCGAACCGACTGTGTCACCGTTCTCCATCAGCGTGGTCAGCAGAGCGCGTGCGCCAGCCGGAGGCGTATAGGCAGGGTCAGTGCTGACAATTTCTTCGCTGGCGATTCCGTCATCCACTATCCGAAACGCGGTCTTTCGCCCACCCGGGTTTCCTTTGTGGGAGCTGCGCTTGGCTACGGGCACAAATTCGCCGTGATCCGAGGTTCGGGCCACAAGTTTGTAGACCAGGCCCACCGCAGGGGATCCAGAACCAGTCACCACACTCGTTCCCACGCCAAACACGTCCACGGGTGCTCCCCGCAGGCCAGCAATGGTGTGTTCGTTGAGGTCGTTGGTGACCACAATCTTTGTGGAGGTTGCTCCGAGCGAATCCAACTGGTCTCGAACCGAGCGCACCACCACGGGCAAGTCGCCCGAGTCGATACGCACAGCGCCGAGTTCTGTGCCCGCAACTTTCACCGCGGTGGCAACCCCGGCTTCGATGTCGTAGGTGTCAATCAAGAGGGTTGTTCCTGTTCCCATGGAGGCAATTTGTGCCTGGAAGGCTTCTTCCTCGGAGTCGTGGACCAGGGTGAAAGAGTGGGCTGCGGTTCCTCGAGTGGGGATGCCATAGCTTCGCCCCGCCTCTAAGTTGCTGGTGGCATCAAATCCAGCGATGTAGGCGGCTCGTGCAGCGGCAACAGCACTTCTTTCGCTCGCCCGTCGCGCCCCCATCTCAATGAGCGGACGTGAGTCAGCTGCTTGGACCATCCGACTGGCGGCACTGGCCACAGCGGTGTCATAGTTCAGCACGCTCAGGATGAGTGTTTCCAACACAACTGCTTCCTGAAACTTGCCTTCCACGCTGAGAATGGGGGAGCCGGGGAAGTAGAGATCACCCTCGGCGTAGCCACGAATGGTGCCGCTAAAGCGGTAGGACTCCAACCAGTCGAGTGTCTCGCTCGAGACAATGTCGTTGGCTTTTAGGAAACTGAGCTCTTCAGGCCCAAAACGAAACTCGGCGATAGCCTCGAGCAGGCGTGCGGTGCCAGCGACCACGCCATAGCGCCGTCCAGGTGGCAAGTGCCGGGCGAACACCTCGAAGACGGCTCCGCGGTCACCCCGCCCTGACTTGCGGGCGGCATCCACCATGGTCAGCTCGTAGTGATCTGTGAGCAGGGCTGTCGACACGGGAAAGAGCCTACCCTTCAGGGTTTACTCCTACACTGGCGACAATGTCCACAAGCCTTCCCCGCATCCTTTTTGCGGACCAATTGGGTCCGCATTTTGTGGAGGACCAGTCCGTCATCATCCCTGAAGTACTCGGACCCTTTCGGCGACGTCGGTACCACCGGCAGAAAGCTCATTTGATTCTCTCGGCATTGCGCCATCGGGCGGCGGACTTGGGATCACGGGCTGAGGTCAGGCGAGGTGAGACCTACCACGAGGTGTTGGGAGGGCTAGACGCCAGCGTGGTGAACCCCACCTCCTGGGGGCTTCGGGCGTTAGTTCAGGACCTGGGCGAGAGCTCCTCGCTCGAAGTGCTTCCCTCTCGGGGATTTGTGGCGAGTGAGGACGAGTTTGGGCAGTGGGCTTCTGCTCAGCCCAAGCGCTTGTTGATGGAGAACTTCTATCGCCACCAGCGTCGCCAGACCGGGATTCTGATGATGTCTGGCGCCTCGGGAGAGCTGGAGCCAGAAGGCGGGCAGTTCAACTTCGACCACGACAATCGGGAACCACCACCGAAGGGACAGGACACCCTGGGGGTCGAGGCCCCCTGGTATCCGGTGGAAGACGAGATTGACCGGGAAGTCCGCGAATACCTGGATGGTTTAGAAGCATCCGGTGAGGTTCGCTTCCTTGGCGCGGATGGACCGAGGCTCTTTCCCGCCACCCGAGCAGAAGCCGTGGAGGCGCTGGAGCATTTTGTGTCCACAAGGCTCGCAACCTTTGGACCCCATGAGGACGCAGCCATGCAGGGAGATTGGGCCATGTCCCACTCCTTGCTCAGCCCTGCGCTCAATCTCGGGTTACTGGATCCCCGAGAAGTGGTCGAACGGGTGGAGGCTTCCTATCAGCGGGGTGAAGTGGAGCTCGCCAGCGCTGAGGGCTTTATCCGTCAGGTCATGGGATGGCGGGACTGGGTGTGGCACTTGTATTGGCATCTGGGACCTGATTTCGTCGACTCCAACTATTTGGGACACCATGAACCACTGCCCGCCTGGTGGAGTGAGCTCGATTCCTCCGACATTCGATCGCGCTGTGTTGCCCAGGTGCTCGATGAGGTCCACACCCGAGGATGGACACACCACATCAACCGGCTCATGGTGCTGGGCAGTTTTGCCGTGCAACGAGGATTTAATCCCCGGGCCCTCAATGACTGGTTTGTGGATGCGTTCGTGGATGGAACCCCGTGGGTGATGCCGGCAAACGTGATCGGGATGTCGCAATACGCCGATGGTGGGGTGGTGGCAACGAAGCCCTATACCTCCGGCGGGGCATATCTCAACACGATGACCAATTACTGCGGCTCGTGCGCATTTAAGCCCACCGTGAGAGTCGGCGAGAAAGCATGCCCGATGAGTGCCGGGTACTGGAACTTCTTGCACCAGAATCGCGACGCCCTCCGGGGCAACCATCGACTCTCCAAGCCTTTGGGCGGCCTCGCACGCTTGAGCGACCTCGAGCAGGTGCTCGAGCAGGAATCCATGCGTCGCGAGTACTAGCAGGCTTCCTGCACTCGCGGGCGTAAGATGAGGGAGTTGCCGGGCCAGGTGACATCAGGGGAGGTGTGGACTGCGATGGTGTTCGATCCGTCCTCCTACACCGAATTTCGTTACGTGTCCGCCGATTTTTCTGCCGAAGATTTCAGTTTTTCGTTCTCCTTCGAGCTCGTTTCTCCGGAGCACACGCACGCCTTCACCGAGCGCATTAGTTTCACTCCGGTGCGGCCCGAACACGATGTTGACTGGCCCCGGGTTCGCTCGCTTGCCGTCATTCTGGGCGCTGTTTTAGGTCTTAGCTACTACAAGGTTGCCGCACCTGGGCGCTATGTCATTGCCCTGGAGGGAATGACGCAAGCAGGTCTCACGTACCTGAGTTCTGTGCTGCGCGAAGGCCTCGCGGAGTACGCGTATCGCAACAAGTTTCCGGGCCTTCTCTCGCCTGAAATCGTCATGGAGGCGCCCGTGGCGCAGCCCTGGTTGGACTCTGACCACCAGACACCCACCGGTGACCCCTTAGTGCCCATTGGTGGGGGCAAAGACTCTGTCGTGACCGTCGAATTGTTGGCGGCTGCTCGTATGCATCCGGTCCAGTTTGCGGTGAACCCCAACAAGATCATCTATCGGGTGGGGCGCATCAAGGGCCACCCCGTCTTGGCGGCGACTCGCGACCTTGATCTGCGCTTGCTAGAGCTCAATGAATCCGGAGCACTCAATGGTCATGTTCCAGTGACCGCGATGAACTCGTTGATTGCCCTCGTGCAGGCTCGGATTATTGGGTTGGGCCCCGTGGTCATGTCCCTCGAGGCGAGCGCTTCTGAAGCGACGCTGGAGTGGGATGGTCATGAGGTCAACCACCAATGGTCAAAATCTGAAGAGGCCGAGAGTCTTCTCCAGGACATGCTGGGCCCGCAGGCGGGGCTCTCCGCTGGCGCGTACTTCTCTCTCTTGCGCCCCTACAGCGAGGTCCAAATTGCGCGTTATTTCGCGGCCTTGCCGGAGTACCACCCGGTGATCACCAGTTGCAATAGAGCCTTTCGTCGTGGAGTCGAGGATGCACGCTGGTGCGGTGATTGCGACAAATGTCGCTTTATCTTCTTGATTCTGAGCCCCTTCATTCCCTCGACCTCACTCACTCGAATGTTTGCCGACAACCTTCTGGATAACCCCACCCAGGTTGAGGGCTACCGGGCACTCTTGGGGTTGCATGAGCACCGCCCCTTTGAGTGTGTGGGGGAGCAGGCCGAGTCCCTGTTGGCTTTCACCTGGATTTCACACCAGAGTGACTGGAGCCACAGTGCGGTGGTGAGTGCCCTCACCGAGGAGATGCCGGATTTGTTGAAGCACCACCCAGAACTTGAGGAGCAGGTCCTCGGCGAGCGCCAGGGTCGTCTCAGTCTCCCTGCACCGTTTGGAACACTGGGAAGCGTCCTTGCCTAAAGCACCGACCGCTCTCGCGGATCTCGCCGGCCAGCATGTTCTCATAGCCGGAGTGGGTCGCGAGGGCACTGCGGTGGCGACGCGCCTTGCTGCTCTCGACCCTGCCCCTGCGGTCATGGCTGTGGATGGCCAGGAGGGTCCCTCCGCCGAGGCTTTTCGCGAGGCTTTCCCCAGCATCCCTCTGCATATCGCGGATAAGCAGGGCGGTATTCCACCCGCGTGCCAGGACGCCACCATGGCGGTCGTGTCTCCCGGCATTGCGATCACGAGCGAACTTCATCGATCACTACGAGAGCTCTCCATTCCCCTGACCTCGGGCAGCGCGATGTTTGTGGCAGAGCACAGTGAGCGTATGGTCGGCATCACCGGGTCAAAGGGGAAATCCACCACCACCACGCTTGTCCACGCGCTTCTGCAGGGCTCAGGCCTCGACGCAGCACTGGGCGGCAATATGGGGATTCCCCTGCTGGGGCTGGAGAGCGCAGAGTTCTATGCCGCAGAACTCTCCAGCTTTCAATGCCACTACCTCGAGGCGTCCCCTCGAATCGTGGGTCTCACAGCATTATTCCCCGAGCATCTGGATTGGCACGGAGACTGTGACACCTATTACGGCGACAAACTGGGCATCGTCGCCCATCGACCCGAACGGGTGGTCGCTAACGCGGATGATCCCATCCTGCATCAGGAGCTATCGACAAGACACCGGGATCTGCCCATCACCTGGGTGGGAGAGGGACACCAGTGGCATCTCGAGCCTGATGGCGACGAGTCCTGGCTCTGTCATGGTGAAGAGAAGCTTTTCCACACCGCACACTCCAGCATTGTGGGGCGCCACAACCACCACAACATGCTGATGGCTCTCGCCATCGCCTCGGCGACTGAGCATCTGGTGATGAGTTCCATAGAGCCAGTTCTCAGCAATTTTGAAGGGCTTCCCCACCGCCTAGAGAAAATTACCGATCCGAGCGGTGTTGTCTTCATCAATGACTCTCTAGCGACGAACCCGCAGGCGGGTGCAGCAGCACTCCGATCCTTGTCCTCGCCGGGCATGGTCTGGATCGTGGGAGGGCAAGATCGAGGTGTGGATTACCAGCCCCTGGTGGACCAGGTACTGGCCTCCAAGCCCCGCAATATCCTCGGGCTCCCCGCGAGCGGTCAGAAATTGCTGGGGTTGTTTCGAGAAGCCCTCGAACGCTCTGGGGATGCCGCACAGGTTCACCTTGAAGAGGTTCCTGACATGGAAACCGCCGTCGCACGAGCCCGAGAACTCGCGGGATCAGGAGACTACGTACTGCTTTCGCCCGCGGCACCGAGCTTTGGCCAGTACCGTGATTACCAACACCGGGCGGAAGATTTCCGCTCCCATATTGAGAGCACCCGCAAGGAGAACCCATGACCCGCGCTGATGGCCGACTCGCCAGTGAGCTTCGCCCCGTAACAATCGAGCGTGGCTGGAGTGAGCAAGCCGAGGGGAGCGCGCTGATTTCCTTTGGTAACACTAAAGTCCTCTGCACCGCCTCCTTCACCCCTGGTGTTCCGCGCTGGTTGAACGGCAAAGGTCGCGGGTGGGTGACGGCCGAATACGGCATGCTTCCCCGATCGACGAACGACCGCATGGATCGCGAGTCGGTGAAAGGCAAGATTGGCGGTCGCACCCACGAAATTTCTCGACTGATTGGGCGCTCCCTGCGCGGCATTATTGACCTCAACCAGCTGGGTGAGAACACCATCGTGATTGACTGCGATGTGTTGCAAGCCGATGGCGGCACCAGGACAGCTGCCATCACCGGCGCGTACGTGGCGCTCGCGGACTCCCTGAGCTGGGCCATCGAACACGGCCACGTCAAAAAGTCCGCTGCTCCACTGCGGGACTCTGTTGCCGCCATCAGTGTGGGAATAGTCGACGGGACACCGCTGTTGGATCTTGCCTATGTCGAAGACGTGTCTGCTGACACCGATATGAACGTGGTCGTGACCGGTCGCGGGTCCTTCGTGGAGGTGCAAGGAACCGCGGAGGGGACACCCTTTGAGCGCGCCGAACTGGACCGTTTGTTGGATTTGGCGCTTGCCGGCACCACCGAGCTTGCCCGGATTCAGCGTGAAGCTCTCGGGATTTCTTGAGTATGCGCATCGTGGTGGGCACCAAGAACGCCCACAAAGTCCTGGAATTGCAGAGAATCCTGGAGGGTCTCATTCGAGGCATCGCGCTCGAGCCCTCCCCGGAAGACTCGCCGGTGGAGGACGGCGACACTTTTTCCGCAAACGCTCTGATCAAAGCGCGTTCCGCGTTTGCGGCCACGGGCCACCCCGCCATCGCTGATGACTCCGGACTCGAAGTACGCGCGCTAGAGGGTCGACCAGGAATTTTCTCTGCTCGTTACGCCGAGACGGGTTTAGATGCGGACAACACGGCAAAAGTTCTCGCAGAGATGGCAGGAGTGGAGGATCGTGCAGCGGCCTTCGTTTGCGCCGCAGCACTCGTCCACGACGGGGGAGAGGTGGTCATCGAGAAGCGGTGGGAGGGCTCGCTTGCCCACCACCCCGCTGGATCAGGCGGCTTTGGCTATGACCCTGTGTTTATTCCCGAGGGGTACTCAGTGACGTCAGCGGAGCTCACGGCAGAGCAGAAAGATGAGCTGTCTCATCGGGGCCAGGCGTTTCGGGCGCTCGCGCCGGCGATTGGCGCACTGGGATAGATTTTCCCGCTCGTTTTTCCCGGTCCCACGCGCTATGCTGGGCGAGCGCAGAGTTCGCTCTGTGACTTCGCGTGTCGATCAAGGTTCACACCCGTCGGTCTCCAGACAGTCTCTCCCTCCGGGAAGTTTCTGTTGGAGTGCGGTGGTGGCCTCGGCACCAGGCTCACACAATCGTGTGAGAGAAACCGAGAACAAAAGGAGAGCCGTCATGGCTACCGTCACAATTAGACAACTACTGGACGCTGGCGTTCACTTTGGACACCAGACCCGCCGCTGGAACCCGAAAGTCAAGCGTTTTATCTTGACCGAGCGCAGCGGTATTCACATCATCGACCTTCAGCAGTCCCTGGCCTACATTGACAAGGCCTACGACTTCGTCAAGGAGACCGTTGCTCACGGCGGCACCGTCCTCTTCGTGGGAACAAAGAAGCAGGCTCAGGAGTCTGTCTCCGAGCAGGCAACCCGCGTCGGCCAGCCCTATGTGAACGAGCGTTGGTTGGGTGGTCTTCTGACCAACTTCCAGACGGTCTCCAAGCGCCTGGGTCGCATGAAAGAGCTTGAAGAAATCGACTACGAGGACACCACTCAGGGCTACACCAAGAAGGAACTGTTGCTGAAGAAGCGTGAGCTGACCAAGCTGCAGAAGTCTCTCGGTGGTATTCGTACCCTGCAGAAGGCCCCCAGCGCGATCTGGGTCATCGACCCCATTCGCGAGCACCTCGCTATCGATGAAGCCAGAAAGCTGGGCATTCCTGTCGTGGGAATCCTGGACTCCAACGCTGACCCCGATGACCTTCAGTACCCGATCCCGGGTAACGATGACGCCATCCGCTCCGTCGCGCTCCTCACCAAGGTGATCGCCGACGCTGTTGCGGAGGGCCTCATCGAGCGCCACCAGAAGCCTGAAGCAGAGGGCAACGTCTCCGCAGTCGAGCCACTTGCTGAGTGGGAGCGCGAGCTCCTCGAGCAGTCAGGTGATGCCCCGGTCGCCACGACCGATGCGCCCGTCGAACCAGCAGCAGACGCTGCTCCTGCCGCAGCGAAGAAGCCTGCTGCTAAGGCTCCTGCTGCGAAGAAGGCACCGGCTAAGGCTGCTGCCAAGCCCGCAGCGGAGAAGAAGCCTGCCGCCAAGGCAACCACCACGAAGGCTGCCGCAGCGAAGAAGCCTGCTGCTAAGGCTCCTGCTGCGAAGAAGGCACCGGCTAAGGCTGCTGCCAAGCCCGCAGCGGAGAAGAAGCCCGCCGCCAAGAAGGCACCGGCTAAGGCTGCTGCCAAGCCCGCAGAGAAGAAGTAAGGGAGAGACCTATGGCTGTGTCACTCGAGGACATTAAGAAGCTGCGTGAGCAGCTGGGGACCGGAATGGTCGACACCAAGAACGCTCTGGAAGAAGCCGGTGGAGACGTGGAAAAAGCCACGGAAATCCTCCGTCTCAAGGGCGCCAAAGGTAACGCGAAGCGTGCCGATCGTTCCACCAGTGAGGGCCTTGTCGCTGCTCACGAGGGCGATGGCGTTGCGTACCTGATCGAACTGGCCTGTGAAACGGACTTCGTTGCGAAGAACGAGAAGTTCGTGAAGCTTGCCGATGACGTATTGGCTGCAGTGGTGGCCGCTGGTGTGGAGAACGTCGATGCAGCTGTAGCTGCTCCCGCAGGCTCTGGGACGGTTGCTGGCATGATCGATGACCAGGCTGCGATTATTGGCGAGAAGGTGGAGCTGCGTCGAGTAGCGAAGCTGACCGGTGAGCACTTTGCCATCTACCTGCACAAGACCAATAAGGATCTTCCCCCGCAGGTTGGTGTGGTCGTCGCCTACTCCGGTAGTGATGCTGAGACAGCACGCAGTGTCGCCCAACACATTTCGTTTGCTGACCCTCAATACCTCTCCAAGGACGATGTCCCTGTCGAGGCTGTCGAGGCCGAGCGACGCATCGTGGAGGAGATCTCCCGCGGAGAAGGTAAGCCTGATGCCGCGCTACCGAAGATTGTGGAGGGGCGCTTGGGCGCTTTCTTCAAGCAGGTTGCGCTGCTCGAGCAGGACTATGCCAGGGACAACAAACTCCAGATCAAAGCGGTCCTGGACCAGGCAGGTCTGAGCGTGAGTGGTTTCGCGCGTTTCCGCGTCGGATCCTAGACATCAACTCTCTCCTCGGGGGCAGTGGCCAGCGTGCCACTGCCCCCGAGGCGTTTGCGCCCGCGCTACGCTAAAGAGCGCAAAGGAAAGGTGCCAACATGCCCGAAGGCCGTCGTCGAGTACTTCTGAAACTTTCCGGCGAAGCATTTGGTGGGGGTTCCCTCGGAGTCAACCCTGACGTGGTTGCCGGTATCGCCCGCGAAATCGCCGAAGGTGCCAAGAAAGCCCAGGTCGCGGTCGTGGTCGGTGGAGGAAACTTTTTCCGAGGCGCGGAACTGAGCCAGCGCGGAATGGATCGCCGTCGAGCTGACTACATGGGAATGCTCGGGACCGTGATGAATGCTCTGGCCTTGCAAGACTTTTTGGAGCAAGCGGGCGCCCAGGTTCGCGTTCAGTCGGCGATTTCCATGACGCAGGTCGCTGAGCCCTACATCCCCTTGCGAGCTATTCGTCACCTCGAAAAGGGCCGTGTTGTGGTGTTCGGTGCGGGTGCCGGTTTGCCCTACTTCTCCACGGACACGGTCGCAGCTCAGCGCGCGCTGGAAATTCTGGCCGATGAGGTTCTGGTGGCGAAAAACGGTGTTGACGGTGTGTACACGACGGACCCGAAGAAGGACCCGAGCGCCAAAAAGTACGACAAGTTGACTTACCAGGAGGCGCTGGTTCAGGGTCTGAAGGTCGTGGATTCGACAGCATTCAGTTTGTGTATGGATAACAAGATGCCGATGGTGGTCTTCGGTATGGAACCCGCCGGGAACGTGACGAAAGCCATCGTGGGTAAGCGCATTGGCACCGTCGTGTCCTAAAGGACACCGCGAACTAGACTGACACCAAGGAGAAGAATCCATGATTGCTGACGTGCTCGCTGAGGCCAAAGAAAAGATGGCGAAAGCCCTCGACGTTGTTCACGACGATTTTCAGACTGTGCGGACTGGTCGCGCTAATCCCGCGCTGTTCCAGAAAATCATGGTGGACTACTACGGTTCACCGACTCCGTTGGCGCAGTTGGCTAGTTTGCAGAATCAAGAAGCCCGCACCCTCTTAGTCACACCGTATGACAAGAGCGCTCTCAAAGAGATCGAGAAGGCCATCACCAATTTTCCTAACTTGGGCGCAAACCCCTCCAACGATGGTGACGTGATTCGCGTCACCATGCCGGAACTCACCGAAGAGCGCCGCAAAGAGTACGTGAAAATTGTGAAGCAAAAAGCAGAAGACGGTCGTGTTTCTGTTCGCAGTGTCCGCCGCAAAGCGATGGATGATTTGAGCGCTCTTACCTCCGACGTGGGCGAGGACGAGGTCTCCCGGGCGGAGAAAGAGCTCGAGTCGATCACGAAGAACCACATCGATTTGATTGAGGAAGCGCTCAAGAAGAAAGAAGCCGAGCTGCTCGAGGTCTAATGAGCGAGCGTTCGTCATCGAAGAAGAAGTTTGATCCTGCCCAAGTAGGTGCTGAAGCGCTGGAGCAGCTCGAAGCGGCGGTTTCTGAGCTCGAGGAGCAGGTACGAGACGTCAATGCCCGTATCGATAAGCGTGCGGGACGCCCACTCTGGCAAGCCATTGTCTTTGGGTTGCTGCTCGGTGGGGTTTTCGTCGCCAGCCTGTTCTGGTTAGTAGAGCTTTTCGTCCTGTTTGTGACAGCGCTCGTCGTTTTCGCTGTTCTGGAGCTCGCCGGGGCCCTGACCGTCAAGGGTCGGTTGCGCTCGCGCTGGCCACTCGTCGTTGTTTCGGCGACGATGGTTCCCCTCGCCGCGCTCTTCGGTCCTGAAGGGCAACTCTGGTCGCTGGTAGGGGCCATCATTCTCGCCATCGCCATCCGATCAGGACGCGCACTGCTCCAGCCTGATTCGCGGGCAACAACGTTGCCTGACATTGGTGTGGCCGTCATGGTCTTGGCCTACATCCCGTTCCTGGCAGGCTTTGCTGTCACCGTGGCCACCAGCCCCGGTGGTGTGGGGTGGCTCTTTGCCGGTGTCGTCATTGTGGTCTGCGTGGACGTGGCTGCCTACGCAACAGGATTGAGTTTTGGTAAGACACCCCTCGCCCCCAATATCTCTCCCAAGAAAACCTGGGAGGGTTTTGCTGGTTCACTTCTGGCAGCACTTGTCGCTGGAGTGCTGTTGGGCGTCCTCATGCTGGGTGTTGCGTGGTGGGTCGGGTTGCTCTTGGGGGCAGTCCTCCTAGGCTCCGCAACGCTTGGAGACCTGGTGGAGTCTCTGATCAAGCGCGACCTAGGCATCAAGGACATTTCGTCCTGGCTTCCCGGGCACGGTGGATTCCTCGATCGCCTGGACTCCATGTTGCCCTCGATGGCGATGCTCTTCGTCATGTTCCAGATTTTTGGCTAGGCCGGCACTCCACCCCGGTTTTTAGCGCCAGGGCTGGCAGAATGGCCATGTGGACACCCCCTTCCCTCGTGCAGAAAAAGGCATGCCCGGCTATGACCCGGACGTTGTCACAGAGTTCCTTGATCGCGCTAAGCGCGTCTTCGAAGGGGAAGAAGAAGGAATCACCTCGAGCGATATTCGCCACAAAGTATTCCCACTCGTATCAAAGGATGGCTTTGGTACCAAAGCAGTAGATGAAGCGCTCTGGCGCTTAGAGGAGGCGTTCGCCGACAAGGAACGCCTGGCGGACACTGAAAACCAAGGCGAAGAGACCTACTACGCGGGAGTCCGCGAACGGGCACAGGAAATCTTGGATCGGGTAGCGAGGCCCGCAAAAATCAAGTTCCGCACCGTCTCCAAGATTCGCCCCGGCTACCACCCAGCTGACGTGGATGAAATGTGCGACCACATCGCCCGCTATTTCCAGCAACAAGAGGCACTCTCTGTCACTGCCGTGCGGAAGGGAACCTTCCGCACGATGCTCGGTGGATATGACGAAAAGCAGGTCGACACTCTCCTGGATGAGACTGTGTCGGTCATGCTGGCGGTTCGCTAACCCGGAGTATGAAGGACCTCCCGGGTACACTGTGGGAGCCGTGAGACTTCGACCATCAGCCTTTCGCGCATCGGCGCGACCCGCTGGCGATGCCAAAAAATCAACCCTGTCGCTACTGGCGATTGTTGCGGTGACCGCGTTTGTCGCTGTTCCCCTTGCTGGCCCGGCAACCACCAGCGCCAACGCGTGGTTTGTGCCGGGATCTAGTGAGCGAGCCAACATCGTCATCATGGGCAGTGGTTTGGGTCTGGAAAGAGAAGAGTTCAATGTCACCGGCGCGTGGGGAATGGCTCCCGCGGTGGGGCGACCGGACCCCGGTAGCGCCCAGGCCTACGCACTGGAACAAGTTTCTGCCAGAGGGTGGGACCAAGCCGAATACAGCTGTCTGGTAGCACTCTGGAACAAAGAGTCTGGCTGGAATCACTTTGCCCTCAACCGCAGCTCGGGAGCGTATGGAATTCCCCAGTCTTTGCCGGGTGAGAAGATGGCCAGCGCTGGAGCGGACTGGGCAACAAACCCAGAAACCCAAATCCGCTGGGGTCTGGGCTACATCGAAGCTCGCTATGGCCAGCCCTGCGTTGCTTGGGCACATTCGCAGCAAAGGAACTGGTACTAGGCATGCCCCGCAATAACCGGCGTGGAGGTTCACGGCGTGATGAGGGAGAGCCACTCGACATTGAGCGCCTCAAGACTGGGTTCCGGCGATCCGAAACGAAACGCGGATACACCTATACGGTGCAACCGATCGGTGCTTCCAAAGCGCAGAAGGTCTACACCTGCCCCGGCTGCAACCTCACCATTGAACCCGGAGTTGACCACCTTGTGGCCTGGAAGCAAGACGGGATTATGGGTGACTCTCACGATGTCTCGGAGCGCCGCCACTGGCACAAACACTGTTGGAGAATTTTTTGACCTCACCCATCACCTCGACAACAGTTCTCCCGGCCAGACGGGAAGACATCAGTTTCACAACTTCAGATGGCCTGACGTTGGTGGGAGAAATTGCCTGGCCCAGCGACCACCCCGCCGTAGCCACCGCGCTCTTTCTCCACCCCCTCCCGACCGCCGGCGGTTTCATGGACTCTCACATCATCCGCAAAGCATCATGGCGTTTACCGGCGCTCGCAGACATCGCCGTGTTTCGCTTCAATTTCCGCGGTGTCACCTCTCCCCGAGGCACCTCGGAGGGAACATTTGGTGAGGGGCTCGAGGAAAAGCATGATCTTGATGCTGCTCTGAGCGAGGCGGAGGCTCGAGGATTACCTGCCCCTTGGCTGATCGGCTGGTCCTTTGGCACCGAAGTCATTCTGAAGCATGCGAGAGTTCACGCTGATCGGATCGCTGGAGTGATTCTCCTCTCACCCCCGTTGCACCGCACCTCGCCAGAAGAAGTGGCGTCCTGGAGAGATGCCCCCATCCCGGTGGTAGCCCTCATTCCCGAGTTCGATGATTTCTTGCCCCCGGATCCCGCGAGGGCTGGTTTCTCTCCCGCACCCAGCATCCAGTTGGTGATGGCTGAGGGCGCGAAGCACCTCTGGGTGGGCGAAACTCAGACCCGTTTCGTTTTGAACGAGATTACGAAGCGGCTGAATCCGCCTGCTGCTTCACTACCCGAGGCTTGGAGCGTTTAGACGCGGCAGCGGCCTTCTTGGGTGCAGGGGCATCGAGAACCGCGCCCACTATGCTGCGCAAGGACTCGACGTATTCGGCGATGGTGTCACGCTCAGACCGAAGTTCGATCAAACGGCGTTCGGCAGCCGCCACACGGGCGGTGGCTTCTTCGTCTGCAACGCGGATAATCTCGCGAGCTTTCTCTTCTGCCTCCGCCACCAGCTGAGCGGCCTCGGACTGTGCAGTGAGTTTGCCCGAGCGGTTGGCTTCCTCGATGGCAGCCGTAATCTTCTGGTGCTCAGTGCGCAGCGCTTTCAACCGGGACTTTGTCTCAGATAGTTGAGTCTCTGCTTCTTTGAGGAACCTGTTGTTGAGCTCCACAGCTTTCTGGTGAGCATCAAGAAGCTCGCGTTCCGCTTCAGCGCGGCGGGCGCTGAGCTCCGCATCGAGATCCACCCGCGCCTGCTCGGCGAGGTGGGCAAGTTTCTCCGCCTGCTTCTCGTTCTCGTGCTTCAGCTTGGCGGTGGTTTCGGCGACCTCGTGCTCAAGATTGGTTTTCGCGAGAGCGGCCTCTTCCTGGATTTTCTTCAGGGTGAGCTCGTGGCTTGCGCGCTCCGCTTGGACTTCTTTGGAAAGCTCTGACGCTTGCTCCCGAGCGACGTTAAGCTCGCGCTCAGCCACAACTTTCAGCTCTGAGATTTCGCGCTTTACTTCGGTGCGCATGGCTTCTGTTTCACGCTTGGCCGTCGCGCGCATCTTGGCTGCCTCGGTCGCGACTGCTCCACGAATCGCGGATGCCTCCTCGACGGCTTCGGTCGTGAGGCGCTGGGCCTCCTCGGTTGCGTCCTGAATAAGTTGCTCAGCCTTGGCCTGCGCACCCTCAAGTGTGTTGGCCGCACGGTTGGTGGCATCGGTGGTGACTCGCTCTGCTTCGCGTTCGGCGGACTCGACCAACGACTGAGCTTCCAGCTTTGCGGAGCTGATCATGCGCTCGGAGTCAATGTCAGCTTGACCGATGATGCGGGTGGATTGTTCCTCCGCGATGCGAAGCACTGCCTCTAGTCGGCTGCCGAGCCCTGAGTAGCTGGGGAGGAGGGATTCACCCGAGGAGGCTTCAACAGCGGCAACATGTTCCTTGAGAGAGCTCAGTTCATCGAGCAAGTTCCCACGGTCTTTGGAGGCCTGGATAAGTTCCGCGCGGAGATCATTAATGACCTCGTCCACCTCACTGCGCTTGTAACCGCGCAGTTCAGTGGTGAACTCTTGCTCCGTGTTTGCCATGCGAACGCTGTATCTCCCCGAAATGAAACCTGCTTAAGCCTCCCCGTAGTGTAGCTCTTGGGGGCTAGGTCAAACCAACCCGGTATCGGTTACCCTGGAGAGTCGCCCAGGGGCTCTGGGCCCCAATCGTTTGCGGGGAGAGGGAAACGAGTGCGCCTGATAGTTGCCATCGTTCTTCTTGCGGTGTCGACGGTGACCCTGTCGATTGGTATTGCGCAACGAACTGTGTTTGATGCCCCCGAGACTATTGATCTCGCAGTGGATGTGGAGGCGAGGGCACCGGCGACGATCATTCACGGCTCGGACCTCCTGGCATTCCCCGGTCGCCAGACCATCACCGTGGAAGGTGGCACCACCGGCCTGGCTCCCGCTGAGAGCGGCGAGGGTTTTGAGACGCGCAGCACTAATCGTGTATTCGTTGCCTACGGGCGCACCATTGATGTCATGGCGTGGCTCTCTCCGGCCCGTCATACCTTGCTGGGGGTTGACGCGGTGGGAAATACGTTGACCGCACTGCCTCGTTCGGGGGAGCTGTATCTTCCGGAACCGGCAGGTTCGGACCTCTGGTTTGCCGAGTATTCAGAGTCGGATTCCGTGTCGATATCGATCGCAGCCCCCGAGGACGTCACCGTGCTCATCATGAGCGATGGTGTGCTTCCCGCGCCCCAGAAGATCAGTGTGTCCTGGCCCGTGACCAACGAGGCTCCCTGGATTCTTGCCCTGATTGTTGTGGGCCTGCTCACCATGGTTGCCGGTTTTGCTGCCTTGATCTCGTCCTGGATCCACTGGCGTCGAACCAAGGGCCCGAGACGACGCAAGACCAAGCGCCCCAAAGCGCGATCACCCCGCGCTCCTCGCGTGAAGCGACCATCGTCGGTGCGACCACGCGGCAGGCGTGCGGCTGGGTTTGTAGCCATTCCCCTCGCGGGAGTGCTGGCGCTTGGCGCCTGTTCTCCGAGTGCACCAGCTCCGGTCGAGGAGTCCGACAGTCCGGTGAACACTCAATCGGTCGCGCCCTACCCAGCAGTCACAGAGTTGCAGTTCTCCAGAATCATGTCCCGGGTAGCGGATCAGATTCAGCTTGCTGACGAAGAACTCTCCGTCAATACCCTCGGAGCACGAGTGGAAGAGCCCACTCTGACGGCCCGGCGAGCGGCCTACATCATTCAGAGGGCAGACTCTGAGTCTGGTGCGGTGGTGCCGATTCCCTCCTCACCCATCCGGCTGGTGGTGCCCCAACAAACCACCACATGGCCCCGCAGCGTCTTTGGCATCATCCAGGATGAGGCAGACCTTGAGTCGCCATCGCTGGGTGTTGTCCTCAAACAGGTAGACCCGCGCTCACCGTATGAGCTCACCTATGCCGTGGTGTTGAACCCCCAGGTTCAGCTGCCAGATTTACCCTCTGCTTCCTTGGGCGCGCCTAAATTGTCGGCGGAGAGCAAACTCACCAGGATTTCACCCCGTGAGGTTATCGAGCACTACGCCGATGTGCTCCGCAACGGTCCCAGCAGTCCCCACTCCAGGGAATTCGCGCTCGCGAACGACCCTCTCTACGCTCAGGCGGGTCCAGACGCAGAAGCATTGCGTCAAGAATCCTTTGGTGAAACCGTCCAGGTGACGTGGGAGTCCATTCCCGGTGAGAGCGAAGTGGTGGCCTTTTCCACCGCAGACTCTGGAGCGATCGTCATGGGAACCATCATCGAGCGAGAATTGGTGGAGCCAGTGCAATCGGGAGCAGCGGTCAATCCCAGCATCGCCGTGCGAGCGTTGACGTCGTTGTCGCAATCCACTGAAGGATTCGATGTTCAGTCCCAACTGCAAATACTCTGGTACGTGCCCCCGGTGGGATCTCAGGACGCCATAAGGGTTCTCGGTTTCACCTACAGTCTGATTGGTGCCAAGGAGGTAGGCAGTGAGTGATCCGAGGCTTGGTCCCGCACTCGCGGGCGCCGTCGATCTTTCGGGGCTGGTGAAAAAGAACCAGGCGCCCCCTCCACCCTCTGGTGCGGCTGCACAAAATTCACTCGTGCGGGACGTGGACGACCGCAGTGTTGCGGAACTGGTGGAGCTCTCGAAGACTGTTCCCGTCATTCTCGAGGTCTATGGCGGTGAGGTCACCCCCGTCCTCGGTCCCATTATTGAGAGCTACCAGGGTCGTTTTGTTCTGGGAACGGTTCGAGGCGAATCAGCGCCCGAGCTCGTTCGGGCTCTCCAGGTGGAGGGAATCCCCACCGTTCTCGCTCTTATCGCAGGACAACCCGTTCCGCTGTTCAAAGGCATCCCCTCGGAACCGGAAGTGCGGGCAATCCTCGACCAGGTGCTTGGCTTTGCCCAAGAAAATGGAGTTACCGGTCAGGTTGATCCTGCCCTCACCGATGACTCAGACAGTGCGGACATGGAAGCGCCCTTGCCGCCACTGCACCAAGAAGCTTTCGATGCGCTCTCGCGCAACGACCTACCGGCAGCGAAAGCCGCGTATCAGAAGGCTCTCGCTGAGGCGCCCGCGGACACTGAAGCCGCGGCCGGACTTGCTCAAGTTGAGCTCCTCGAGCGTGTGTACGCGCTGGATGCTGATGCGACGAGGCGCAATGCCGCGGATCACCCTGAGAATGTTGACCACGCACTCGTGGTGGCGGACCTAGACGTCTCCGGCGGGCACACTGAGGACGCTTTTGTCAGACTCTTGGGGATTTTTTCCACCGCCAGCGAGGATGACAGGGAGCGCATTCGTGAGCGCTTGCTGACCTACTTCACGCTTGTTGGTCAGGCTGCCCCCGAGGTGAAGAAGGCGCGCACTCAGCTTGCGTCCCTGATGTTTTAGGCCGCAATGGGCGTCTATCTCGACTACCAAGCGACCAGCCCCATGCCCGACTCTGTTCGGGAGATTTATGTTGAGGCGCTCGCAGGAGTAGGAAACCCATCCTCCATTCACCAAGCCGGTCAACGCCAGCGCGCCATTCTTGAGGACGCGAAAGACCGCATTGCTCGGATTTTGGGCTGCGAGCCCATCGAAATAATCCTGACCTCCGGTGGTACCGAGGCGATTAACACCGCTCTGAAGGGTGCGGTGTGGGCGTGGCAAGCCGAGCGGGGACCAGACGCGCCGACCACGATTGTCTCCACACGAGCCGAGCATCACGCCACTCTGGACGCGCTGGCGTGGTTGGAATCCTCTGAGGGCACTGAGATTGCATGGGTTCCGGTGGATGGCGACGCCGTGCTCGATACCGATTCTCTGGAGGTCATCCTTGCCGATCACCCCGCCACCATGGTGACCACCCTTCTGGCCAACAACGAGGTGGGGTCCCTTCAACCTGTCGAGGAGATCGCCAGGTTGTCCCGGGAGGCCGGAGTCCCGGTCCATGTCGATGCGATCGCAGCGCTGGGATACATCCCGGTGAATTTTTCTGAGCTGGGTGTCACCGCGATGAGTGTGTCCGCACACAAAGTAGGCGGTCCAGTCGGAGTGGGGGCCCTGGTGCTCTCCCGGCATGCGCCCGAACTCAGTGCGCTTGTGCACGGAGGTGATCAACAGCGCGGTAGGTCCGGAACCCTTGACACCGCCGGTGTTGTCGCCTTTGCCGCAGCACTCGAGTTGCGGGATCAGCTACGCCTGGAGCATGCGGAGGGATTGCGCTCCCTGCGGGATTCTCTGCGAACCCAGCTGAGCACTGCTGTGCCAGAGATCGTGATCCGGGGCTCGTTCGATGCTCGCTTGCCCGGAAATCTCCACATCACAGTGCCCGGATGTGAGGGAGATGTGCTGCTGTACCTCCTGGACCAACACGGTATTCAGGTTTCCACGGGCTCTGCCTGTCAGGCCGGTGTTCCCGAGGCCTCCCACGTTCTCGTGGCCATGGGTCTGCCCGAGGACACCGCCCGCGGGGCGCTTCGCTTTAGCCTCGGGTATCACACGACCGCCCGGGATATCGAGGCTGTCGTGTCGGTGTTCGCGGGAGTGGTGGAGCAGGCCCGCCAGGCCGGGATGGCATCGGGCCACTCACGTAGCAGCATCTGAGCGTCCTCGAAGTGCCAGTGCCTACACTGGTGGGCGTGAAAGTTTTGGCAGCGATGAGCGGTGGCGTGGACAGCGCCGTCGCGGCGGCGCGCGCAGTGGAGGCGGGCCACGAGGTCATTGGTGTTCACCTGGCACTGTCTCGTATGCCCGGAACCCTGCGAACGGGATCCCGAGGGTGCTGCACCATCGAGGATTCGATGGATGCCAGGCGCGTTGCCGACATGCTGGGCATCCCGTTCTATGTCTGGGATTTCTCGGAGCGCTTCGCGCAGGATGTCGTCCAAGACTTCATCGATGAGTATTCGGAGGGTCGAACCCCCAACCCCTGCATGCGGTGCAATCAGCACATCAAGTTTCAGGCTGTGTTGGAGCGTGGTCTAGCTCTGGGTTTTGATGCGATTGCGACAGGCCATTACGCCTCCGTCGTAGAGGGCCCCCACGGAAAAGAGCTGCACCGAGCAGCAACGTGGGCCAAGGATCAGTCCTACGTACTGGGTGTTCTCACGACAGAGCAGCTCGAGCATTGCTATTTTCCGCTCGCCACAACCCCCTCCAAAGATGAGGTGCGGGCTGAGGCAGCGGAGCGCGGCTTCATTGTTGCCAACAAGCCCGACAGCCACGACATTTGCTTTATCCCTGATGGGGACACCCGCGGGTGGCTCGCCGAGCGGGTGGGCGAAAAGGAGGGGCCAGTTCTGACCTCTGAGGGCGAGGTCGTGGGATCCCATCAGGGCGCTCACGCTTACACCGTGGGCCAGAGAAAAGGTCTTCAGCTGGGGTATCCAGCGCCGGATGGCAAGCCGCGCTATGTCTTGGAAGTGCGACCGAAAACCAACGAGGTGATCGTCGGCCCCAAAGAAGCTCTCGCGATTAGCGAGTTGGCCGGTTCGATGATGAGCTTCGCGGGGGCGGATCCGGTGCGCTCGGGACTTGCGGAAGACGCTAGTGGCGAGCACGGTTTTGGGTGTGAGTCGTTCGCCTGCCACGTTCAGGTGCGAGCGCACGCTGACCCTGTTCCTGCCAGTGCACGAGTGGAGGCAGGGGAGCTGATTGTGAGTCTCCACGAACCACTTCTTGGTGTGGCGCCAGGGCAGAGCGCTGTTATCTATGTCGGCACACGGGTTCTTGGCCAGTGCACCATTGATCGCACGGTCAGCGCTCTCCAGGAGACCGCTCGTGTCTGAGGCCTCGCGCCGACGGATCATCATCCTGGGTTCTACCGGGTCGATCGGAACTCAAGCTCTTGATGTGATCCATCGAAACCCCGATCGATTTGATGTCGTGGGGTTGGCTGCGGGCTCCAACCGCGACCTCGCCTACCAACAAGCAGATCAGCTGGGACTCGGTCACGACCGGGTCGTGTTCGGGGCTGAGGATGCGACTTCCCTGGTGCGGGATGTGAGCTGCGATGTGGTGCTGAACGGGATTACGGGCTCCGTGGGATTGCTTCCCACGCTTGCCGCCCTGGAGAGCGGCGCCACCCTGGCTTTAGCCAACAAAGAGAGCCTGATCGTCGGTGGTGAGCTGGTCTTGGACGCGAAGGTGCGAGACGACCAGATTGTCCCCGTGGATTCAGAGCACTCGGCGCTGGCCCAGGCTCTGATGGCGGGAGCGCATTCTGAAGTGGCAAAGCTGATTGTGACGGCTAGTGGCGGACCGCTTCGAGGTCGAAGCGCTAACTCTCTAGCGAGTGTGACTCCAGCGGAAGCGCTCGCGCACCCCACCTGGGATATGGGGCTTGTCGTGACCACCAACTCCGCCACTTTGGTCAACAAGGGGCTCGAGGTCATCGAAGCTCACCTGCTTTTCGGGATCCCCTTTGATCAGATTGAGGTGACCGTCCACCCGCAATCGGTCGTGCACTCCCTTGTCGAATTCCACGATGGTTCTACCCTCGCCCAGGCGTCACCTCCCGATATGAGATTGCCCATCGCGTGGGGCCTCTCCTGGCCGGACCGAATACCGGGTGTGATGCCGGGAATCGATTGGTCACAGTCACATACGTGGACCTTTGAACCTCTGGATGAGAGTGCTTTCCCCGCAGTCTCCATAGCGAAGGCCGCGGGGGAGCGCGGGGGGACCTTTCCGGCTGTGTTCAACGCGGCGAACGAGCAGGCGGTGTATGCGTTCCACCGGGGCGACATATCTCTCCCCACCATCATCAAGGTCATCTCTCACGCGCTCGAGCACCATGACTCCGGCGAGATGTCGGTCGAGGCAGTACTCGAGGCCGAGCGGAGAGCGCGGGAACGCGCTGACCAGTTCATTGCCTCCCAGGGTTCCTAAAGCTTTCTCGGGCGCCGCGTCAGGGGGCTCCAATAGAGTGTGCGCGTGGACACCGTAATCCTCTTCATCGTGGGCGTCCTGGTGATTGCCCTGGGACTTCTGGTCTCTATTGCTTTGCATGAGTGGGGGCACTACTACCCCGCCAAGAAATTTGGCGTCTATATTTCTCAGTTCATGATTGGGTTCGGGCCGACCCTTTTTTCGAGAACCAAGGGTGACACCGAGTACGGGATCAAAGCGATTCCGCTCGGCGGTTACGTCGCGATGGCCGGTATGTATGCGCCTAGCGAACCTGGGGGGAAGCCTGAAGCGTCCACCACAGGATTCTTTGATCAGGTTGTCGGAGATTCGGCGGCCCCGCAGACAGCTACGGAGCTCGACATCGACACCCGCAGTTTTTATCGACTGCCGCTGCATCGACGAATCATCATCATGCTCGGCGGACCGGTTATGAACTTACTCATCGCGATCGTCCTCTACGCCGTTGTACTGATGGGGTTCGGGGTTCCCTCCCTGTCCTTGACAGTCGGTTCCGTCTCAGAGTGTGTCGTGCCCGCCACCGAATTACGCAGTGAGTGTCTGCCCGAGGATCCCGCCGCACCTGGTGCCGCCGCGGGAATACTCCCCGGGGATCGAATCCTCAGCGTCGCTGGCGAGCCCGTTGATGAGTGGTTCCGCGTCACCGAAATCATCCGAACCTCGCCCGGTCGACCCGTCGCTGTCGTGGTCGATCGTGGAGGCGAGGACGTGCAGCTGAGCGTTACGCCGCTGTTGAGCGAGCGCTACGCCTTTGATGAGTCCGGGGAGATTCTCGTCGATGAGGCCGGAAACCCGGTCGTGGAATACGTCGGATTTGTTGGTATTGGCTCGTCGTTTGTGAACCAGCGCCAGAGTGTGACCACCGTTCTTCCCGCTGTGTGGGACAACGTGGTCGGCGTTGTTCGCATCATTGTCACGTTGCCAGAGCGACTCGTGGACGTCGCCCAAGCGGCGTTTGGGACACAGGAGCGGGATCCGAACGGACCTCTCAGTGTGGTGGGGGTCGGGCGTATTGCCGGGGAGATAGCCTCGGTCG
>Ga0255775_1000550_pt1 | contig 37610 bp, 20 predicted proteins | sample 011ome_26_FD_179973 | JGI IMG/M metagenome (GOLD analysis project Ga0255775, IMG submission 179973) | Coastal salt marsh microbial communities from the Groves Creek Marsh, Skidaway Island, Georgia - 011511BT metaG (version 2) | ecosystem: Environmental > Aquatic > Marine > Intertidal zone > Salt...
GAGACGGATCGGTTTTTCTTTGCAAAGGTGAATGGTGAGAGTCAGGATGTGCTTAAGTATGCCGGGGTAAACGTATCGAGATTACATGTATTTGTTTACGAATGTTCATCCATTTCGACGTTGGAATGGGCGTGGAATCACATGGCCTGGGGAGAGAAAGATAGAGATGGAACGGTGGTAGACCAAGCCTCGTTTTGCTCGGGAGTTGCTGAAACGAACAAACTCGAGTTGCTCAAGTGGGCGAGAGAAGTGAAACAGTGCGAGTGGGATGAAAAGACGATTACTGTGGCAGCACTTATAGGTAATCTCGAGATGCTGAAGTACTGCTTCTCGAATGGTTGCGCGTGTGATGAGAAAAAGTCGTTTGAACAAGTTGCTGTAGAAGGACACCTCGACTGTCTTCGATTTCTTGTCGACAAAGTGAAACCTTCGAGAGATATGGAAGCAAAAGTGGCAATGCAAGCAGCATGCAGTGGTCACGTGGACATCTTGAAATATCTTGTTGAAGAAAGAGAGATATTGAATGATTTGAACCTCAGTCATAATTTGAACCTCAATTATTGCGTGGCAACCGCTGCAAGGAACGGCCGCCTCGATTGCCTCAAATACTTAGTCGAAGAGGCGAAAGCGCCTCGTAACGACTGGGAATACATCGCCGAGGCTCGTTACTTCAAGCACCCCGAGTGCGAAAACTACTTGCTCGAAAAAGGGTGTCCAGAACCAACGGACGAACAATACGTTCAATACGTTCAATACGAACAAGTCAAGAGGCAATGAGAAGATAACTCGTTCTTAGATTAAAGAGAGAGAAAGAGAGAGAGACACGTTGCTTAAATTGCATTTCCCCTTTTAACTATAAAGCTCCCCTATACGTATAAGACTTTTTCTCTTCATTTTTTATCTCACATGCGAGCAGGACTTCCTCCGTGCGTTGTCACTGCCGCTGCTCGTTTTTGTCGCGCTTCCCCTCTGAAGAAGAGGTGTTGCTCCCGCGCGAGGTCGTCGTTTCTGTCGTTTCTGTCGTCGTCCGCTGCTCGTTCTTCTGTGAACAACGTGAACAACAAAAACATCAAAATGCCCGATGTGAAGTTTTGCGACATCGGGGCGAATTTAGTCTCCGCCTCACCCTCGACGTTCGACGGTTTTTACTTCGGCTCGCAAGTGCAGTCGCATCCGGAGGATTCGGAGGACGTTATGGAGCGAGCGAAACGAGTGGGCGTGAGGGAGATTTTAGTCACCGCGGGAACTTTGGAGGAGGCGAAAGCGGCGGCGAGCAAGTGTCGGATGTGGAACGAAAAGAGTTTTAGGAAGAGTAGTAATAGTATATCAAATGATGACCGAGAAGGGGCTGATGATGATGAGGATGGTAGCGAAGGGGTGTTTCCGAAGATGTACAGCACGGTCGGCGTGCATCCGACCAGGTGCGACGAGTTTGAGGAAAAGTACGACGGCTCGCCCGAACGGTATTTAGAAGCGCTGAAAACGGTCGTTCGAGAGAACGCGGACGTCGTTAAAGCGATTGGCGAGTGCGGATTAGATTACGATCGGTTGCATTTCTGCGAGAAAGAGACGCAGAAGAAGTATTTTCAATTTCAATTCGAGTTGGCGAAGGAGTTTGATTTGCCTTTGTTTTTGCACTCGAGAAACTCGAGGGAGGATTTTTACGAGATTTTGAAGAGGAACGTAAAGCACTTGAGAAAAGGAGCCGTCGTGCACTCGTTCACGGGAACTCGAGAAGAATTCGAAGAATTGTTAGCGCTGGACGATAAGATATATATCGGCGTCAACGGGTGTTCGCTGAAAACGGAAGAGAACGTTAACGTGGTCCAATCCATCCCGCTCGATCGCATGCTCTTGGAAACGGACGCGCCGTGGTGCGCCGTCAAAAAAACGCACTTTGGGAACACATTTTTGGAAGGAGGAGAAAACAGTAATCGAATCCAGACTCTGTTCGGCACACCGGTGAAACCGAAAAAATGGCAAAAAGGCTCGATGATTAAAGACCGCAGCGAACCGTGTCAAATCGCGACGGTGTGCGAAATCGTCGCCGGATGTAAAGAAACGTCCTACGAAGACGTCGCGGAGGCGTGTTATCGAAACTCTCGCGATCTGTTCTTCTCCCCTTCTTCTTCGTAATATTCTTTAAATTCTTTGTATAATGTTGTTGTTGTTCACGCGTGTAATATATATTGTATGTATTGTGTATTTCTTTCGCTTCTCTTTTTGCTTCTTTCTACTATTAATCGTCTAATATCAATTTCGTCAACCCGCTCAAACCCACGTTCTTCCTGCACTGAGGACATCTGGACTTTGTCTTCTGCGCTCGAATCCACTCCCGTATGCACTGATCGCAATACACGTGTCCACACTTATTCGCCGTCGGCTTTTCTATCTCATCCAGACATATCGCGCACTTGGGCGTTTTCTTCGGTTGCGGTCCTTTCGGCGGAGTTATACTCGGCTGCTCGTTTTGCGGAACTCTCTTCTGTTTTTTCGCTTGTTGCAGCTTTTCGTTTTCAACATCGCTCTCACTCCTCTCATCGTTTTCATCGCTCGCTTCACTACTCCAATCGTCGTCGTCGGAGGAGGAGGAAAACAACATCCAATCATCCATCCAATCATCCATCCAATCATCCATCCAGTCATCGTCGGAGGAGGAGGAAAACAACGCGTCGTAGACGGTAAAGGCGTCAATCTTCATCGCCAGATGAACTACTACTAAGATGTTGAATGAGATGTGAACACACAAAGGAAAAAAAATTGGCGTTTGTGTCTTTTTTGAAAAAAATGAAAAAAAAAAAAACACCAAAAAGAGAGCAAAAAAGAAAAAGAGGAAAGAGAGAGGGAAAAAAGGAGGAAAGCGGAAAGCGTGTGGCAAAGAATTTGAGATCTCAAATAATCCGCGCTGATGTGTCTTCCAATCAAATGAAAACGAGTGACTCTGAACGCTTTCTATTGGCCATGTAATCTTTTTTAAAAACCTTCGCGGTTTCTCTCATCTGTTCACACATAAATATCTCACGCACACACATACACAGACGACGATCTGTTCTTCTTCTCGCGCGTTTACGTTACATACTAAGTGAGCGTGAATACCACGATGGCTTCTTCTTCCGCGACGACGAGCGCGATATTTTCTCGCACTTCTTCTGTTTTTACGAAGAAATCTTCGACGACGACGACGGTTCGATCATCGGCCATTTCCCGCAAAACAACGAAGGCATCCGCTTCTTCTTCTTCTTCTTCTTCGAAGAAGAAGGAGCAAAAGCAACAACAACAACAACAACAGTTCTTGGGAATCGCCTCCACTTCTTTGTTGTTAGCCGCGACTCCTTTACCAGCGAGTGCGTCCGAGTTGACGGAAAAGCTCGCCGGGTTCTTAGACGCCGTGGATGCAGCCTCGGAAACCGTCGCCGGTGGCGTCTCGCAAACCGTGGAAGTGGCGAAGCAAGTGAAAGAGGCGTACGACGAAGCAGTCCCGGTGGTGACGCCGTACGCGGAGCGCGCGTTTGAAGCGGCGAAACCGTTAGGGGAAGCGGCTGGTGGGTTAGCGAACAAGTACGTGGCTCCGGTCGCGGCGGATGTGATTAGCAAAGCCTCCACGGGCGCGAGCGGGGTGGTGACGCAAGCGTCGGGCGCGTTGAAGCAGCAAGGCGTGGACGTCGCGCCGGTTGTTTCCGTGGTCGAGACGACCGGTAAGAGCGCGGTGGATGCGGCGTTGCCGATTGGGAAGCAAGCGTTGGAGTACGTGTCCACGGCTTCGGCCGGCGAGCTCGGTTTGTTGGCGATCGGCGCGTACGTCGCGTACTTGATCTTGCCGGGCGTCTTGGGCGTCTTCGCCGGCGCGGCGAGAGGCTACGCCGGCGACGTTGGCGCGTTGGAAGCGTACGAAATGGTCCTGTCTGGTAACACCAACATCATCGACTTGCGATCGGAAAATGACAAAGCGAAATCCGGGCCAAACCCGCCGAAAGGGAGAGTTTTAGAGGTGGACGCCAAAGGCGAATCGGTCGAAGTCACCGCGTTGAAAGTAAGCGCCATGAACGGCGTCGGTAAGGGAAAGAAGTACATCATCGTCGGCGGCAACAGCAAAGGGTTCGCCAAAGCGTTGAAAAACAAAGGGTTCAACAAAGTCTTCGTCTTAAAAGGTGGCTACGGGGCGTGGAGAAACGCCGGTTTGCCGTAAATTAAATGTTTTCGCATGCGTAATAACAACAACAACAACACCATTGTATAAAAACGTTGAGCGTAATAACGAGTTTGATGAAAGAGAGAGAGAGAGAACTTTATATGCTTATTACACACTACGACGAGAAGTGAGAATATAAACACACACACGCACAGAAAGAAAGAAAGAAAGGTATAGTATATTATGATATTAAACCTCTACTACCGCTTTAAAACTCTTCTCTCTGGTAGTATTTAAGGTTTACCCAATTAAGAATAAAGAGACTCTCAATGCACTGCAATACACTCATTATTTACTCCTCTCCCCGTACGACTCGCGAGATCCTTCTCCTCTCTCTGTCTGTCTCTCTCTCTCTCTCTCGTGTGTGTGTGTGCAGGAGCGCCCGAGAGTGAAGAAGACGTCGTCCAAATCCAATCCGCTTCGTGTGAAGATATTTTGACGCTTTTTCCCAACGGGCATCAAGGTGTTGGTGTTGTTGTTAAAACTCCCGCTCGTCGTCGATCTCTCTCTCTCTCTCTCTCTTTGATCGCGCGTCTGTCTGTCTTTTCGAGAGCGCGTTTGAAGTCTGGCGAGGAAGAGTACTCGAGAGAGAGAGGAAGAGACGACTAAAACGCATTTAACATCCGAAGATGACGGACGAGGAAGGACTTCTGTTCGATCGATTCGGAGAAATCATCGCGGACGCGAGCGATGTGATCGACGCGATGATTTCCACGCAAATTTCGATTTCGACGATAAAAAAGAACTTTGAGTACGATTCCGAGGACGAGAACGGAAGGGAGACGATGCGTGGTGTCGCCGAACGGGCGAGAAGTATGAAAGCTCGAGTGAAAGCACTCGCGAAGGAGTATTTGACGCTCAGGGCGGCGGCGTCGAAAGCGAAACGGGAGGAAGAAAGTTCCGGAGGAGGAGAACAACTGAGAGACGCGTTACTTCAAGCGCGCGCAGACGCGGCGGAACGAGAGAACGCAAAGTTAAAGATGGCACTGAAAGAAGCGAAAGAAGATTGCGCGTTATTGGTGCGAGCGGCGCGGATGGCCAGGGAGGAGTTTACGAGGTTAGATAAGCTGGAAGAGGAGGAAGACGAGGAAGGGGATGAAGACGACGACGCGGTCACGGTGAAGTCGTTAGCGAGTAGTGGCGGCGCGACGTACGGGTCCGGCGTGCAAACTTTATTCAACGCGCAGGACGAAGACGAAGAAGACGAAGAAGACGATGACGACGACGGTCGAGGTCGGGGTCGTAACGAAACGCAGTCCTTACACGACATATTAGATTTGGACGATCAGTACAACGCGGCTTTGGAAAAGTTGCGGACGGCGAATATTTCTTCCTCAGCAGCAACAGCGGTAGCTAATGATAACGATGATAGCACTCACAACAATAGTCTCGCGGCGTCGATCGCGAGAAAAAATGCAGCTCAAAACAAGGATGAAGTCACGGAGACGGCCAAAGCGGCTGCGATGTTTGCGGCCACCGCGGCTTTATATTCGCACTCCGGTTTAAACGCAGTCCCGAATTCAGGAGGTAAGAATACGAATAAAAGCAGCACTTCGGAAGTCTCATCTGGGACGACTTCCAAGAGCGGCGGTCAAACGCCAGCGGCAGCTCTGTGCGTGGACGACGAAAGCGATCAAGGTCAAGTTTTTCGAACGCCCGTTTTGGTCGTCTCCGATCATCCAGACGCCTTGTCTTCTTCGGACGAAGACAAGGAGTTGGACGGGGAAGGGTCCATGCAAAACGCACTCGATCGAGTATTTTTCGGAGATGACGACGAGGACGAAGTCGATTCGCCGTCAGGTTTCGGAACTACGACGACGAAGAAGAGGGGAGAGAATAAGATGTCGTTCTTGAACGCGTTACCTCCGTAATGCAGCAAAGTGGGGAAACGATAGAAGAGACGATCATGATGATAGTCACACATTATTTATATATTCGTATGAAATAAATTACTCTATACGTACGCTTTGGCTACGCGTGTTCACACTTTTCTTTCTCCCTCTTTCTCTCTCTCTCTTTCTCTTTTTCTTCTCAATTATTACTCTCACTTATTTTAAACCGTTTTGTTGTTCTTCTTTATTATTATTAGTTCGCATCGCACCAATCGGCAGCGTTCTGGAACATCTTCAACCACGGCCCGACGTCTTGAACGTTTGCGTCTTTCGGCGACCAGGGCAACTGCCATCCCAAAAACGCGCGCTCCGGGTGCGGCATCATCGCCAAGTGTCGGCCATCTTTTGAGCACAAACCTGCGATACCTTCTGGAGACCCGTTCGGATTCAACGGATATTCCGTGGTTGGTTTTCCGGCGCTATCGACGTATCGCACCGCGCACTGACCGGATTTGGAGAGTTCGGAAATGACGCTCGAGTCTGGGAAGTGCGCTTTACCTTCGCCGTGCGCGCACCAGACTCCCATTCGCGACCCACCCATATCTTTAAGCATAATGGACGGGGTGTTTGAATCGATACCAACCGTCACAAATCGGCTTTCAAATCTACCCGAGTCGTTGTGAATAAATCTCGGTTGTTTTGCGTCAGGAGTTTCCGCAACCTTGCCGGTTTGAGACGGGATGAATCCTAACAAAGCCATCAACTGGCATCCGTTGCATACGCCCAAGGAAAACGTGTCTTTTCGTTCGTAAAATTCTTTGAACTGATTCTTTAAGTTTTCGTTAAATCGAATACCACCGGCCCAACCCTTGGCGGAATCTAACACGTCCGCGTAGGAGAAGCCACCGACGAAAACGAGACCTCGGAAATCGCTCAAGTTGGTTTTACCGGTGAGCAAATCGGACATGGTCACGTCCCACGGGTCCATGCCGGCGGAGTAAACCGCGGCAGCCATTTCGCGGTCGCCGTTGGAACCCTCTTCACGGACGATCGCAACTTTCGCTTTATTCGTTCGCGAAAGTTTCGCCGGATCGGTTGGTTTTAAATCGTACGTGAGCTTCCACGTCGGCGCTTTGCGGTTGCGCAAGCCGGCTTTCTCCATCGCGACTGTTTTGTTCGAGGATTGTAATTTTTCGAGTTCAAACGAGGTGTGTTCCCACGCGTCTCGTAAGTTGGCCGTGGTGTCGTCGATGACAATCGCGCCGTTGTGCTTGATGGAAACTTTCCCATCGTTGGTGACCGAGCCGATAGTTCTCGCCGTGACGTTTTTCCCGGCGTACGCTTGCAAGACGTGTTGTTCGTTCTCCGGGGAGACTTCCAAGACGACGGACAACTCTTCCGCGAACAACGCCGCGTTGGCGTCTGGGCCGGGGAGCTCGACGTCCACGCCAGCCGTGGTGGATGGAAAGGCCATTTCCAACACGGAAACAACTGGTCCACCATCAGAAACGTCGTGACCGGCGGAAATTTTACCGTCCTCGACGAGCTGTTGCGTCGTCTCCCACGCGTTTCTAAACGTCTCGATATCGTCCATGTCCGGAACGTCGTCGCCGACTTGGTCGTACGCTTGCGCCATGGCTGAAGCACCCAATCGTCTCTTCGAGCCATCTTTAGACCCGTATTCGACTAAAACCAATTTACCGGAACCTGGCAACTTAGCGTCGGCGGTGACGCATTTGGTCACGTCTGGGACGGTGACGTACGAAGACATGACCAAAGTTCCGGGCGTTTTGACAACTTCACCACCCGCTCTAGCCGCCATGGATAAGGAATCCTTGCCACCATCAATGGCAACGCCGAGTTGAATCATCGTATCTTTCAACGCATCGCACGCGTCGTACATGTGCGCGCCTTCCCCGTCCAATTTCGCAGCGTACATCCAGTTTCCGGAATACTTGATATCTTTCAAACCGGTGGTGTTGGCGAACGCCAAGTTAGTCAAGGATTCCCCTAACGTGACTCTCGCCATCGCTCTCGGATCGATTAAACCCTTGATCGGCGCTTCGCCAATACTCGTCGCACCACCAGTCTTGCCAAAGTGCGTTTGCGAAATCACCGCGCAGTCGTTCACCGGGATTTGCAATTCTCCGGCGCACTGTTGTTGGACGATTAAGCCAGTAACTGAACGATCGACTTTTGTGGTTAAAAAGCGTTTCGAGCACACGGACGGTAACTTCAACACGCGACCGAGAACGTCTTTTGGCGAATCCGTGATCGTCAACGGTTTCACCGACGGCGGCGCTCTCTTCAAATCGTACTTTTTCTTCGGCACGTCGCCCAAGACCTTTTCTAAATCCAAATCTTCCGGGAACTCGCCAACCGTACCAGGCTTAGCCAACGGATCTTTCAACGTCACGCGACCACTGCCGTTTATAGATCCGAGCACGCTAAATGGGCATCGCTCTCTCGCGCAAACCTTTTCGATGATCGGTAACGATTCTGGTTTGATGAGCATGGCGGAGTTTTCTTGGTACTCGGCGCCCCAAATTTCGAGGACGGACATGGTCTCGTCGCCAAGTTTCACCGCGCGAATGTTAATCTCTCCACCTTTCGGGTAGATCAACTCCTTGACGACGTTACAGTTCCCGCCGGCACCTTGATCGTGAATGCTCAAAATTGGGTTCTTGTCCATCAACTCCACGCACGCTTTCACCACGCGGTTCAACTTGTTACTCATTTCCGCGTCGCCTCTTTGGACGGCGTTGAAATCCAAGCTCGCGTTCGCTTCGTCTTCGCCGCCGGCTTTAGAGGACGCAGCACCGCCGCCCATGCCGATTCTATACGCCGGACCACCGATTTTAACGACCAACATGCCCAAATCGCCTTCTTGTTTTTCCAAGTTGGTGTGATCGATTTGACCGAAACCGGCGGAAAACATGATTGGCTTAATATATTCGCGTCGTTCGCCGTTCGGTAAACGGCTTCCGAACGTTCGACAATAACCAGCAATAACCGGTTCGCCAAACTTGTTCCCGTAATCGCTCGCGCCGTTCGAGGCGTCGATTAAAATTTGCAACGGCGACGCCAAGTTGCTCGGGTACTGGAACGATTTGTCTTCGTGCGGCAACTCATTCCCGGGCATTTGTAAGTTACCGACGACATACCCGGCGGTTCCGGCGACTAAAGTCGACCCAACGCCAGTCGCGTGCGTGTCGCGAATTCTTCCGCCAGTGCCAGTTTCCGCGCCTGGATACGGCGCGACCCCGCTGGGAAAGTTGTGCGTCTCCGCGGTTAACAACAAATCGTAATCCACTTTCCTCGGTTGCATGCTCGTGCTCTCTCCGGCGTTCACTGGTCTCAACGGCGTGCACTCGTACCCTCGAATCGCACTCGAATTATCTTTAAACGAAATCGACGAGTTATGCATCGGCGCGCCTTCAATCGTCTCTTTCACCATCTTAAACAACGACTTCTCAATCGGCACCCCGTCCACGGTTAACTTCCCGCTGAAAAACCAATGCCTCGAGTGTTCCGAGTTTGATTGCGCCATATCGAACAATTCCACGTTCGTTGGATTCCTCTTGATGTCCTCCCCGAACAGTTGCATGTAAAAATCAAAATCTTGATCGTCAAACGCCAAGCCGAGTTCTTTATCCACCTTCTCCAACGCTTTCCTCCCTTCGGTTAAAATCGGCACCTCGTACACCTCCGGAATCGTCGCGTCCAACGAAAAACTCATCAACGGTTCGTCGAACACGCACTCCGTCATCCGATCGTGCACTTCTTTCGCGAACAGTACCTTTACCTCCTGATTTTCCATCTTCGTCCCGTCCGCGCGAAACAACTCGAACCTTCGGCTCCTCTCCAAACGTTTCACCTCGGGAACGCCGCAGGAATTACATATCGACACCGCGTTCGTGCTCCACGCGGATTGAAACGCCAGTCTTGGGCCGACTTCAACCACGGATGGTGCGATATCGCCGGATAAACTCGTTTTTTCGCCGAACAATTCCGGTTCGTACGTCTCCCGTAAGAGCCACTCCAACGTCGCCATCTTCTCCGCCGACAACGAAGTCGTCAACTCGACGTTGAAACACTGCTCGGTTTTGATCGACCCGATGATCAGACTTTCATTTCCTGAGGATGATTCGGAAAGTAGTTTACGATTGACTTTCGCGACGAGCGTCTCGCACGCCTCTTCGGAGAGAAACGGCGTTCGGAAGAGTCGAAGCACGCGAGTACTTCTCCTCGTCTCTAAAGATGATGATGCTTCCTTTTCGGGGGAGGCGGATGCACATCTCGTCAAAGTCTGTCTTCTTCCTCTTCTGTTGATATTCTTAGTATAATTCTTCACTCTCGTCGCTCCAACAACAAAAGAAACACCGCTCTTTCCAAAAAGAGGCGAACTCGTCGTCGTCGTTTTGGTCGAAGTCATCTCCTTCTCGAATGAGGATGATGTATGCGCGCGCGACCAAACACCTCTTCTGAGGATGATGTCAAACGACGAGACGGTTTTTGAAAATTTTTGAATTTTTTTCCATCAAAAACCCTAAACAATAGTCTTTTCAAAAAAACGAGCAGAACACACGAACGCACGCGAAAGTCATCAGTCGACCTTTTTGTTGTGTACTCTGAGAGACGAGAAAAAACGAGCGCAGTATTCGTTCGACCAAAAGTGTCGCGTGGTTGAACGTGCGCGCTTCAAAGGCGAGAGAGAGAGAGAAAGAGAGAGAGAGTTCAAAATCATCATCCAAAGTTTTTTCTTCCCGCATACAGTTACACAAAAGAAGAGTAAAAAACGCACACGAGGTGTTTGTTTTGCACGAAACGTAGAAATGGCAAACTTCATCCCACCTTCGATCCGACACTCCGTGCACACCGTGGTGAAATCCGCGGTGGAATCCATCACGTCTGTTCCGACGGGATCGTCGCAATTTTTAGAAAACGGAACGCTCACCCCGGAGGATTTCGTCAAAGCGGGGGACTATCTCGTCGAAACGTGCCCGACGTGGCAGTGGAAAAAAAGCAGCGCTCGAGAAACGAGGAAGAAATATTTACCGGAAGAGAAACAATACTTAGCGACGAGGAACGTGCCGTGCAGAAAACGCGCGAAAGCGATGGAGGAGTATTGCGGGAAAGAAGTCGCACTGAGCGGAGAAGACGAGGGGTGGGTGGAAGCCGGGAACAAGGAGGCCCCGTCGTCGCGACGCGCGGATGGCGACGACGACGATTTAGACGACGACGACGACGACGGAGAAGGCGGGAACGGGGAGGGGGAGGACGGCGTCGTCGACGAGATTCCGGATATTAGCCGAGTGAACGTAGAAGATAATGATAGAGATGATGATAACGACGGCGACGACGACGACGACGAGTCTATTCCAGACATGGAAGACGTGGACGAAGACGACGCTATTCTCATCGCCGCGCCGAAGAAGGAAAAAAACAACGAAGATTTATTGCGCACGCGAACATACGACGTTTCCATCACCTGGGATAAGTACTACCAAACGCCGCGAGTTTGGTTGAATGGATACGACGAGCAAAGAAACAGTCTCCCACCGAAATTGGTATACGAAGACATAAGCGCGGATCACGCGAAAAAGACAGTCACGATAGACCCGCATCCGCACACGAACGTCTCCTCGGCTTCGGTGCATCCGTGCAAACACGCGAGCGTGATGAAAAAGTTGGTGAAAATGATGACAACGTCCACTGGAGGAGGAGGGGGAGATGGAGAAGAAGAAGAGGAGGAGGAGGAGGAGGAAGAAAAACCGAGCGTGGAGAGATATTTAATCGTGTTTTTGAAGTTTATGCAATCCGCGATGCCGACGATTGAATACGATTTCACCACGAACGGGTGATACGACGTGTGGTTACACAGGCGCGGGGAGACCCTTTTCTTAAATGTACTTTAAAACACATAATGGTAGCGCAAGCAAAAGAATATACAAAACAACAATTAATTTCACCTAACCTACTACTAGTACTACACATACCTAAACATCTAGATTCTACTATCAATACTCCTATCAATGTCAAGGTCATCTCTTTCACCTGCATCGCTCAAAGAAGACGAGGGCGGCATGCTACTTTCTAATCTCACAAAGCCGCTCATATCTATTTCTATGATGTTATCGACGACCGTGTTTGTTGTCGGCACGACTCGTTTTCCAAACGCCATCTTCAACGCAAAGACGAGTGATAAAATCGTATTCCCGGCAGCCGCGATGAAGAACAAGCCTCCCCCACCAACTCTATCGTACACGCGTCCACCACAAATAGCGCCTAAAAAAGCTCCCAGCGAGTTCATCCCGGAGAAGAACCCCATCACCGCAGCGCGTAAATCTTCCGGCGCGAGTAACCGCGAGAATTCAACGCCTACGGACCAATACAATCCAAAGGTGATGCCGTGAAGTAATTGTAACGGCAACACGAACCACGGACTCCCAAACGATTTCAAAGACGCGTATCCCAACTGTCGAAAGATGTACGCGACGAGAATAAGTAACATCGAACGGTCTAAACCTAAAAACTCTTTAATTTTCTTCTCGTGAAAGAACACCGGCACTTCCGCGACGCACGTGAAGAAAAGCGCGAGACCCATCAATATTGGAGGCGCTCCTAACGTCTCCAAGTGCAAGAATAAATACGTGTCCGTTAATGCCATACTCAACGCCATGAGTAAAAACAAAAGGAAAACTAAAAACGCGCTCGGTTCGGTGACGATTCGAAACGTGCGCTTGGAGACGTCGTTGAAATCGGCGAACGAGGCAGTTCGTTTCATTTTCGAAGGAGTGCCGTCCGCACCAACCCTACCGCCGCGGCCACCACCGCCGCGATTACGACTACTGCTACTCGCGACACCCACCATCCTTTCGTTTTCGCCTTCGTCGTCATTCATCACCACAATTTCTGCATCGTCTCCTTCGTCCGCTACTTCCTTCTCGTGATGCTCCATCCTCAACGCAATCGCGCTCGCCATCGAAAACAGAATAACGTACGCCAAAAATGGCGCGAACTGCGCGTTCTTCTCCTCCGTCAACACCAATCCCATCAGCGGCGCGAAAACGTACCCCCATCCTACGGCACCCCACAACCTCACCTTCCCGTACGATATCGAACTTCTCGGATTCCGCTCGAGATGTTTCGATACCATAAAATTCGTCGCGTTATCCGCCAAGAAAAAGCCACCCGAGCCGAACGTTTCCGTCACCAAAACGTGCGCTAATATTCTCCCAAACTCTCTCTTTTGAAAATAAAGACTTCCGTACCCACACGCGGACGCGAATAAGCAAAACGCGTGTATTTTGCTGTGCAGTTTCGTGTAATCCGCAATCTGCCCCCACATTGGTTGAATGCCGAATCCTATTAAAGGTTTACACGCCGCGATGATGCCGATTTGCGACGGCGATAAGTTCCAGTGACGGAATATCACCGGGAGGTACGGAATAAGGACCGCGAGTCCGCCGCAGAAGATGAAGTACCACACGCAACAGTAATAAATGGGAGGCATGGTATTCCTCGCAGTACCTCTCTTCGTGTTTACGACGAGAGCGCGGCTAAAACAGGCACAGGAGCGCGCATCGTGGTGAAGAAGGAGTGAGAAGCGTGAGAGCGTACTGCGCGCTTTTTTTTCTGAAGCGTGCGCTGCTTTTGGAAGGTGTGCGAGATGTTCTTTATTCATAATATAAACGAGAGTTTGTTTTCAATTAAAAATGATGTGTTTATGACGATGATGGTATAATAAATCAAGCAGCTTCTTCGAGCCTCTGAATGAGCGCCGCTTTGAGACCATCTTGCGGGAGGTTCCTCTTCTCGAGTTCAACTTTGAGTTGCGCGACGGTCATTTTGGAGAAGTCGGCGTCAGTTTCTTGTTGTTGTTGTTGTTCGGTCTCCGTCGTCGTCGGCGCCGGAGCTGGGGCGGCGTTTTCAGCATCCGCGTCGGCTAATTCAGCCGGTTGGTGTTGCTCTTCGGCTGCTGGGACCATCGCTCCGCCTTCCTCTTGTTGCTGGGCGTCGGCATCCGCGTCGGCTATGGGCTCGTCTTCAGTCGCGGCGGCGGCTGGCGCTTCTCCTTGTTGCTGTTGTTGTTGTTGTTGTTGTTGTTGTTTCTCCGCTCTGTTCTTATTGCCTCTCTCGATGGTTTCGTTGATCAACGCCACGCATTTTTGTACGTTTTCTGGGATGCCAACGATACGAATGGATTGCGTCTCGTTGTCCGCATGGACGTTGCAATTGGACACTCTTCGAATGCGCGTGATGTTGACACCTTTACGGCCCAAGACTAAACCGATTTTCCCCGGCGCTTCTATCGTTTCGATGATTTCGCCCTCCTTCGGTTCGTAGGTTTCCTCTTTATTGTTCTGTTGTCGCGATTGTTGTTGTGGTTGTTGTTGCTGCTGTTGCTGCTGATGATGTTGATGTTGATTGTGTTGTTTTACCGGTAGCGGATCGCCTTCCTCTTCTCGCGCTCTTTTTGTCGCTTGGCCTAAATAACACAACTCCTGCACCAACAAAACAGCCTCGATAACCTTCTCCGGGAACCCGTGGTAAGACACCGCTTTCTTCTCGTCCCAAACCTTGAACGAACAGTCCATGATTCGTTGCAACTCTTTGTGCGTGTTGAATTTTTTGCCGATGATCAATCCCAAGTTCTCGCCGACGACTTCCTCGTAACTGACTTTGCCTCGCTCATCTTGAGGAAGTTGCAAGATGAAATCAGTTTGGATTGGCTCGTACGGTTGAATGTTTCTTCTCGCCGCCTCCTCTCTGAGTTTGTCTATTAAAGTGAGATGTACGATACCGCCGTCGTTCCCTCGTTGACGTTTTCCGGCGGAGTTTGGTCCACCAACTCCATGATCGTCCAATGGTGGATAATCGTCCTCGTATCGACCTCGTTTCATACCGCTTCCGCCGCCGCCGCCGCCGCCAATCGTGTGTCTCAAATCTCTGCTATCGCGTTGGTGTGGCGGCGGTCCTCTTCCTCCTCCTCCTCCAACTTGCGCGGTGGCGTCCATAAGCCTTGAATCGATTAAATCATTAATAGCTTCGATGGCCATTTGAATTCCACGGGGCGGGCCAGAAATTTCCACCGTCGTCTTATCTTGATTGCAGTTAATTTTACAACCGGACATTTGCTCCAACTTCTTCACGTTGGCGCCTCTTGGGCCGACGACTAAACCGTTGTTGCCTTCGGTGTTCATAACGTAGACGTCGTAATCATCGTCTCGCGGTTTCACTGGCGGTGGCGCCCGTCTATCTTCGTACCCTCTTTGAGCCGGTGGATTACCGCCGGCTGGTAACGGCGGTTGCACGGGCTCTAAAGCAGGGTCCGCGTAGCGCTCGTCGTAGCGATACGGCGCCGCGGCGGCGTTCAATGGAGCTGGTTCTCGGTCGCGGTACCCGCCTCCGCCTCTTCCTCGATCATATCCAGCACCTCTTCCTCCTCCTCTGCCTGCATCTAACGGCGGGTACCTGGAATCGTACCTTTCATCGTACCTCGCGTCGTACGGGGTCTGTTGTTGCTGTCGGTCGTACCCTCTTCCTCCTCCTCCTCCTCTGTCGTATCCTCCTCTATACGGCGCCGAATTTTGATCGTATCTCTCTCCGCCGCCGTACCCTCCTCGCCCGTGTTGTTGCGCGGGCGGATATCTATCGTCGTACCTCGAGTCGTATCTCGTATCACCTCTTCCTCCTCTCCCTCTGTCTTGGTATCCGCCGCCCCGTCCGCCGCCTCGGCCGCCGTAGCCGGTATTATTCGCGAACTGCTGCGCCACGTGCTGCGGCCTTTGATAATCTCCTCCTCCTCTGTTGGGCGGCTGATTATACCTGTTATTGTTATTGTTATTATTATTATTATTATTTGATCTCGGTGGATGTTGCTGATCCGGTTGCGGTACTTGTTGGTCCATCATCGAGCGTTGTTGTTGTTGTTGTTGTTGTTGTTCCCGAGGCTGATTATTCCCACCTCCTGATCCTCCTCCACCACGTCTTGGCGCGCGATCGTCCTCGTCCGAATAATTCTCGCGTTGCCCTCCTCCCGTCTGAATCGTCGTCTGAATCGTGGCGGCGTTGTACTGCTCGTTGTTCGGATTAAACGGATCTTGTTCTTCTCCTCCTGCTCCTCCTCCTCCTTCTTCTTCCATTTCACTCGTCGCAGGTTTTAGAGGAGAACTCTTCTTCTTTGTAGCCGTCTAAACTCTCTCGATCGACGGAGATGAATTCGATGTTCGATCGGATTTTTGTACGACTTCGAGGCCCGTTTTTCCCAACAGAGAGAACAACTTAAAAGAAGTGCGTGCTCTCTTTTTACTGCTTTAGTACTCTCGTCGCTCTTCTTCTCCTTAACCGCGCGCGTTTAAGAAGGCGGTGCAATCGCTGAGGAAAGAAAGAAAGAGAGAGAGAGAGAGAGAGAGAAAGAGTTTGTACTACTAAAATCGCGCAAAGAATGCAATTTAATTAACTCTCGCGTGTGAAATGTCTGCGCAATTCAGAAAAGTGAGGGAAAGGCGAGCCCCCGAAAAAAAAAAGAAAAAAAAAGTTTGTGCGACAACAAAAGATGTCCTATTGGGGTGAATATACGTACGAGAACGACGCGGGCCGATGCCGATTTCAGTCGAGTTCAAGGAGGGAAGGCAAAACGAAATACACAGAGCTAATACGTATACCTTACGTATTGATCGATTGATTATACAACGAGCTTTGCGAGCGAAATTTTTTTACGTATTCGAGGCCTTATTGTTCGAGGTTGCTCTGGTCGATTTGCAACACCGCCATGAACGCCTCTTGGGAAATCTCAACCTTCCCGAACGCTTTCATTCTTTTTTTACCCGCGGCTTGCTTTTTGAGCAGTTTTTTCTTTCTCGAGATGTCCCCGCCGTAGCATTTCGCCAAGACGTCTTTTCTCATGGCGCTGAGTTGCGTGCTCGCGATGACTTTGTTCCCGATCGCGGCTTGGATTGGGATTTTGAACTGTTGTCGCGGAATGAGTTCTTTGAGTTTATCGACTAACCCTCGTCCGATGCCGTAGGCTTTGGAGCGGTGGGTGATGGTAGCTAACGGTTCAGCGACTTCGCCGTTGATCATGACGTCTAAGCGAACTAAATCGTTTTCGCGGTATTCGTTGAATTTGTATTCCATGCTCGCGTAGCCTTTCGATCGGCTTTTGAGTTGGTCGAAGAAGTCCGTCACGACTTCGCCCAAAGGGATGTCGTATCTCAAACACGTTCGATCTTGGGAGAGAAACGTCATGTCGATGTATTCGCCTCTGCGTTGGGTGGCGAGTTCCATCAACGATCCAACGTATTCTTTCGGCGTGAATAACTCGAGTTTAACGAAGGGTTCTTCGATGCGGTCTCGACCGGCGGCGTCGGGGAGCTCCGCCGGGTTCGCCACAGTGAGCATGTCACCGTTGGCCATGTAGACGTGATAAACAACCGATGGTGCCGTGGTGATCAAATCGAGATCGTATTCTCTCTCTAATCGTTCTTGGACGACTTCCATGTGAAGTAACCCTAAAAAGCCGCATCGAAAACCGAATCCCATCGCCGAAGATACCTCCGGTTCGTAATTTAAAGACGCGTCGTTCAGTTGCAACTTTTCCAGCGCATCTCTCAAATCGTTGTATCGATCGGTATCGGTAGGGAATAAACCGCAATACACCATCGGAATAGCTTCGCTGTATCCCGCCAACGCTTTCTCCGCTCGATGTTTCACTAGCGTAATCGTATCCCCTACTCTCGCGTCTTTGACGGCCTTAATCCCAGCCACGCAATACCCGACATCCCCTGGACGCAACGTTTTCACCGGGATTTTGTTCGGCTTCATCACGCCAAGTTCTAACACGTCGTATTTCGCCCCGGTATTCATCAACTCAATCTTATCCCCGACGTTGACTTCGCCGTCAAAGACTCGAAAGACGACGACGACGCCTCTGTACGTATCGAAATACGAATCGAAAATCAACGCTCGCAACGGTTCACCTTCCACCGGCACTCTCGGCGGTGGAACCAATCGCACGATGTCTTCTAAAATATCCTCCATTCCAATCCCGGCTTTCGCCGAACATTGCACCGCCTCGGACGCGTCCAATCCCAAAACGTCCTCGATTTCTTGCGCCACTCGATCACAATCTGCCGCCGGCAAATCAATCTTATTCAAAACCGGCACGATTTCTAAATCGTTCTCCAGCGCCAAATACACGTTCGCTAACGTCTGCGCTTCCACGCCTTGACTGGCATCGACGACCAACAACGCCCCTTCGCACGCCGCCAACGACCTGGACACTTCGTACGAAAAATCCACGTGTCCCGGCGTATCAATCAGATTCAACACGTACGTCTCCCCGTCTTTCTTGCTCGTAAAATTCATTCTCGCAGAGTTCAACTTGATCGTAATCCCTCTCTCCCTCTCCAAATCCATCCCATCCAGCAGTTGCGCTTGCATGTCTCTCTGCGCGACCGTATCGGTCATTTCCAACAGCCGGTCCGCGATGGTGGATTTCCCGTGGTCGATGTGCGCGATTATGGAAAAGTTTCGTATTCGTTCCGGAGGGACGACGAGAACCTCGTTTCCATCGCTTTTATTATTCTCTTTCGAAGCCGCTTTTTTCTTATTCGGGGGAGGTTGAGACACCGCGTTGTTTCTCACCAACATAAACATCTCTCCCCTTTTCCTTCTCATCGTGTTCTTCTTCCCTAGTAGTATTCGATGACGTTGATCATCGTAACTTCTTCTCGCACACGATGACGTGGCAGCAGTATTACTGGAACACGAGGATGACGATAACGATCGCATCATCATCTTCTTTGTCTTCTCTGTCTTTGTCTTCTTCTTCTTAAGCGTGTCGTGATGTGATGCATTTCCAAAGTGTCTCTCCTTCTTATCTCATTCTCAGGTCCATGCTCGGTTTAGGGTTTTGGCATTTTTTTTGCTCACAAAAAAAGAAGAGGGGAAAAGTTTGCACAAAAAATCTATCAAACACTCGATGACTCCTTTTGCGTGTACGACGACGAAAACCTTTACCTTTTCTTCTTCTTCTTCCTCCCGGACGAGAAGAGAAAGAAGAAGAGAAAGATCTCTGAGCGGATCGTTTTCCTCGTGCAGTTCAAATTCTTCTTCTTTGTTGTCTTCTTTTAACGGGGGTCGAAATTTTGCGCAAAACCGACGACATTTTCACCAACGGTCCGAGAAAAAAAAAACGACGACACAGATAAAAGCAAACATCGAAGATTACGACATCGTCCCGAAATCAGGAGGGAAAGCAAAAGGCGGGTTTGTCGGTGGGTTGTTAATCGGCGGCGCGATATTCGGCGCGCTCGGGTTTTTGTTCGCGCCGCAGTTAAGCAAACACATCTTGAAAGGGAAAAAAGTCTTGGACGATTTGTTGGAGGAAGAAGAGGAAGAGGAGGAGGAAAATTGGACAGAGGAAAAGGAGACGAACGCGACTTCCTCCTCCTCGATAAAATTAGAGAAACGAGCGGAAAAAGAGTTGGAGGAAACGAGGAAGAGTTTGAACCAAAAGATTGCGGAGTTGAATAAGGCGATCGACGAGTTTAGCGACGAGGCGGATGTGCGATTGAACGCGAAGCTCGGGCGGTTGAGCGAAGAGCTCGATTCCGCCGAAGCGAGGAGCTTTTGATGAAGATGAAGACGATGAATGAAAGCCGCCGCGCTGTAATGCAATTATTTTACGTGTTATTAGTATTCAAAACCCTTTAATTCGATTTCTTTTGTGTCGCCGGCGTAGCAGGAGCTCCTCCTCCTCCTCCTCCTCCTTGCTCTTGCACCATATTCATAAACATAAAATAAGCGACCGGCACTACCCACATGTAGTTTCTTTGAAACCACGTCAACTCTTTCGTCGTCGCATCCACCTTTTCCCCTCGCGCTCTTCGGTTTTTAATTTCCTGCGCTTTCTTCGTGTCCATCGGGCCTCCGTGCCCTCTGACGTCCGTCATCGCCGCGTCCGCGTTCAACTGCGGCGCGCGTTTCGGAAATCTCGCCGTGGCGACCGATCGAAACTGTGCCCCGTCCGCGATGAATAACGACGCGTCCCCGTCGTCACCTCCGTCGTCCGCCTCTCCTCCTAAACTACCCTCTTCTCCGCCTCCTAATAAATGCACTTCCGCCGGACACTCCGCGTCGTAATCCACGGCTAAAACGTTCCCGCTATCGTCCATGTGCAACGTGAAACTCTCTCTCAATCGACTCGTCACGACACATCGCGCCGGACTCGCGGCTTGCGCGAACGCGTTTCCGCTCGGTGCCAAGACGTTCGCTGGAACTCGCACCCGATACTTACGCCCTTTCTTCGCTAAACTTTGCAATTGGTCCTTCTCTCGCGTGGTCATCTCGTCCCGATGGACTTTCACATCTTTCAAACGAAATTTTGTACCAGACGCTTTACTACTCTTCTCGTTGTTATTCACGTTGTTGTTGTTGTTCTCCAAAACGATCGTCCCGGAAATCGTCCCTACTTTCACGAACTCTTCTTCTTTACCTTCTTCTTTCGTATTCTCGTTATTAATGAAGTACTCGAGCGAGTGCCAAAGAGGAAACTGTATCTCTTCGCCGTGTTTTTTGTTCGACGCGAGATCGAGCAACGCGTTGGAGGAGGAAGAGGACGAAACTTTCGTCTCCTCCTTCTCCTTCGAAGAAGACAAAGACCCCCCTATATTTCGCGAGACTTTGAACGATTTCACGGAACGTTCGTCTTCCTCTCCAAAACCTTCTTCGTGCGAAGAAGAAGCGGAAACCAAAATCACATCGACCGATGCGCAACGGAGGATGATTGAAACGATGACACCGATGATGTGAAAACAACAGAGGAAGAAAAAGACGCCTTTTCGTCCTCCTCCTCCTCCTCCTCGCGAAGAAGAAGAAGAAGAAGAAGAAGAACGAGACGTCAACGATGATCTCGCCATACCGCTGCTCTCTGTGATACTATGTAGTGTGTACCGTTTTTAATCTGAACAAAAACAAAACGCAGTAAAAAACGAACTTCTTTGAAGAATTGAAGAACTGAAGAATTGAAGAAGAAGAACAAAAAAAGTTTTACCTCTCGAGACAGAAACCCTAAAAACGAGAAAAAAAACAAAAGAAGAGCAACAAAAGAGAAGAACTGACAAAGCGACTGAAAAAGAAGAAGAAGAAGAAGAAGACAAAGAAGACAAAAAAGAAGAAGAAAACACGAGAGTTTGCGACAAAACACACATTTTTTCTTCATTGTATATATCTCGATTCATCCCTCTCTTTTTCGCAGTAGGAGTAGTAGTGTATAATAACATAACGGAAGAGAGAGAGCGAGACTAAAGAGAGTTTTCAGAGAGAGAGAAGGAAAAAAATGACGACGAGGACGACGACGAGGAAAACGAAGCGTGGTTTTGATGGTGGCAAAGAAGACGACGGTAATAATGGGAACAACGCGAAAAAACGAACCGTGGCGGAATTGAAATCGGAATTATCGAAACGCGAGTTACCCACCGACGGGGTAAAAGACGTCCTGTTGAACAGATTGGAGAAGGCTTTGAGAGAAGAAGAAGTTCAAGAAGAAGAGAAAAGGAGTGGGACGACGAAGAGTAGGAAACGACCGCGGAAAGAAGACGAAGACAAAGAGGGAGGAGAAGATGACGATGATGATGAAAATGTCGCCGCAGGAGCAACAACAACAACAACGACGACGACGACGACGAGAAGAAGAAGAACGAAAGAAGACGATGATAAAGACGATGAAAATGAAAATGAAAAGAAGAAATCGAACAACAACAACAACAACAACAACAACGAAATGAGTACGACGCGGAAACAACCACCTCCGCCGCCGTTGCGAAGAGGTCGATCGAGATCGAAAAGCGCGGAGCCGTCGCCACCACCGCCAATGCAGGATGACGCCGTCGAGAAGAAACAGGGGGCAGGTAAAGAAGAAAAAGAAGAAGTAATAAAGTTAGAAACGATTAAAGAAGAAGGGGAAGCGAAGAAGAACAGTAGCGCCTCCGCCGCCGCCGCCGCGATGAGAGGGAAAATGCAGAAAGCGAAGGAGTTGATGAAGAAGCAAAAAGCGTTGGCGGAGAAGATGAAGATGAAAAAGATGGAAGCAGCGGGAGGAGCGTCGCTGCTGCCGCCGCCACCGTCATTACCACCACCGCCACCACCGCCACCAGTAGCAGCGACAGCGCAACCACCGATATCGGCGCAACGCGCCATCGAAAAAGCGCGAGAAACCGCCGCCCGATTGGCGGCGTTGCAACATCAACAGAAAAAGAATACGAAAACCAGCACGGAAGCTAAGTTTGAAAAGACCGGTCCGGCGCCGGTTTTACGCGTCAACGAGAAAGGTCAAGAGGTGGACGAAAATGGGAAAGTCATCGTTCGAGCGAAAGATTACTCGGCGACGACGAAAGTCAACGAAAAGCAAAAAATGAGAGAGGCGTTTTTACAAGCCGAACGCGAAGTGGCGATGGAAGAGATGCGACGACGAGGCGATACAGCCGCCGGCGGGAAAAAAGACGAGGGGACGAAAGAGGACATGATCGATCCCGAAATTGCGGTGAAGCAGAAACACAACAGGAAGAAACCGTCGCTTCAGGTGAGTCTTATTTAGAGTAGTAGTAGTCGTCGTAGATTTTTTTTTTCTCTCTCTCTCTCTCTCTCTCTCGTTTGTTTTTCTCTTTGCGAAAGATTCGGTTCTTCTGTTTTTCGCACATGCAAGGCACACTCTCTTGTCAGTCTTATTATTTCCGTGACTTGAAAGAATTTTTACCCTTGCGACATCGAACAGCGGGCCGGACAGCTGGAAACGCGCTTAGAATCAGTGAGCGCGGCCTCCTTACCATCTGGTGCATATTTCATTTTTTTGTTTGCTTCAAATCCTAGTAGAGAGGAGAAAAAGGATTTCTTCTTCTCTCTTATGATGATGAATTTTACACTAACGCTCTCTTCTTTCTCTATCTTTCTAAATGAACAGTTTGTGGCTAAAGGCACGTACGAAAAGCAAGCTGATTTCGCGCGTCTCGTGAATAAATTCGGCGAAGTCGATGCGATAAAAATCCGCGCTCGAGAAGACCGGGAAAAGAAACGCGCGGCGCACACGGAAGCGTTGGAAGCCGCAGTCGCGGGTGAAGTCAAAATAGATATCGGAGAAGCTATCGTGCACGATCGACCAGTAGACGACGTCGAGTGGTGGGATAAACCGTTTTTGAAAGACGGGAAAACGTACGCGGACGTTCCTTTGGACGATAGAGTCTTGGAGGACGATAAAGTCGGCGCGCTCTGGGAGCGCGTCTTGAACACGGACAAGATTACAAAATACGTCGAGCACCCGTACTTGGACGACCCGCCGATGGAAGCGCCGCCACCGCCACCACCCGCAGTAAAACTCACCAAGAAGGAGCAAAAGAAATTACGTCACCAACGCCGCGTCGCCAGAGAACAGGAAAAACAGGAGATGATTCGCCAAGGCGTGTTGGAACCGCCAAAGCCAAAGGTGAAAATTTCAAACATGATGCGCGTGTTGACCGAAGAAGCGGTTTTAGATCCAACCATGATTGAAAAGAAAGTGAAAGAGGAGATGGAAGAGAGACAGCAAGCACACGACGATCGAAACTTGTCGAGAAAGTTAACCCCCGCCGAACGAAGAGAAAAGAAAATTCGAAAGTTGTTGAGAGACAACACGAGCGAAGCCGGCGAGGTGTTCACGCACGTGTATAGGGTTGAAAACATGCGAAACGTGAAGAACAAGTTCAAAATAGACGTGAACGCGCAAGAGAATCACTTGACTGGTATTGGTATAATCACGGATACGTTTACTATTGTCATCGTCGAAGGCACTAATAAAGGTTTGAAAAGATACGAAAAGTTGATGATGCGAAGGATGGATTGGAAGTTAACGAACGAAGATTACACGGACGAGGAAATCGAGCGCGCGGAAAATAACAAGTGCACGTTGGTTTGGAAAGGAAGCGGGCCGCAACGAAAGATGAAACGATTCCACTTTGAAACGCTACGCACGGAAGCGGCGGCGAGGAAATATTTAGAGACTGATTTCAATTGCGCGAATTATTTCGACGCCGCGCAAAGTGCCGTGAGCGTTGACGACGACGAAGACGAAGACAAAGGAGAAGAGAACGGTGGTGGCGACGCGATGGAAATATCGTGATCGTCGAAAGAGGGAAGAGAAGATAGCTCAAAACTAGTACGTAGGATAAAAGATTGAAGATTCGAAAGAAAAGGTAGAATACAAAATGTGTTTTCAACACCGCGCTTGCTTTTTTATTAAACACCAACTCATGAGCTCAGTATGTATTATTATCGCTTTATTATTATCATCGGAGTTGTAATCGCTTCATGAGCAACGAAACCACGTCTAAAGAAGTCACCACTCCACCTTCTATTCGTTGGAAATCAATCATAAACCGATCGTCCTTCATTTTATACACTTGCAACTCAAACTTCATCACCGGTCCGACGTCTTGGCCTTCGTTAAAATCGCTCTGGTCCGGCGTCGTCGGTTCGTTATTAGTATTCGTGTTATTAGTATTCGTCGTCGTGGCGTCTTCTTCCATCGCGGTGTCTAAATCGTCGTTATCTCCCATTCGTTGCGGAGATCCGACTTCCGAGGTTCTCCCGTTATTATTCGTCGTCGTGTATTTCTCGAGCGTTTTCAACAAGAACCGACACTTTAAATTATACGGTCCAATTTTCTTCCAGTTCACTTTCAACGCCGTTAAAACTCTAAAGATTTCATTCATCACGTCCGGAGCTGCCATCGTCGTACTTTTACCCAACATCCACCGCTGTTCGCTCGTGACTAACCTCTGTTGCATCAGATTCGATTGAATTTGCGACGGTCTTCGATGGCCCATCGGGCTCGCGCCCGTCGGCGACCCGATCCCGCCTTGTTGTCCCAACATTTGCGCGTTTCTCGAATCTGTTTCCAACTCTCCTTGCTCAAACTCTGCGCCTAGATAGCCTCCGTACAAGTTACGTCTGTTATCCAACAACAAAAAGTACGTCACGCTCGCTTTATTTCTCACTTGATGTCTCAACGCGTCCTTCACTTGCTCTCTGGTAAAACCCAACGCCACCGTCGCTTCCAACGTCTCGATATCGATATTCGTCGCCTGTGACAACGTATCCGGTGGCGGAACCGCTAAGTATCTCGGCAAATGACACGTGCACCACGGATGGTTCCTAATTTCTGCCATCGTAATTCGTTTCAACGGGTCGACTAATAACATCCGACTGATTAAGTCTCTCGCTCCGGGACTGACGTAACTCGGCAACGTATATATCCCCCCCTTTATTTTCTTAAACAAATTTGGAATCGATTCGTCATCAAACGGCAACGACCCACACAACAGCGCGTACATGATGACCCCGCACGACCACACGTCCACCTCTGGCCCGGAATACAACTTCCCGGAAATAACTTCCGGCGCGGCGTAGTTGGGCGACCCGCACGACGTCTTTAAAAAATGCCCATCCCTCATCACGTTCGATAAACCAAAATCCGCAATCTTCACGTTATTCTTCGAGTCCAGCAGTAAATTTTCCGGTTTCAAATCTCTGTGTACGACCATGTTCCTGTGACAATACTCCACGCCGCTCACGATTTGCTGAAAAAAATGCCGCGCTTCGTTCTCCCCTAACCTCCCTTTCTCCACGATGTAATCGAACAACTCCCCGCTCTTCACGTATTCCATGACGACAAATATATCGTGCGGGGTTTCTAAAACTTCGTACAACCGGATAATGTGTGGGTGCATGAACAAGCGTAATATTTTAATCTCTCTTCGTACTTTTTCTTCCATGTGAATGGCTTTGATTTTTTTCCGGTTTAAGATTTTAATGGCCACTTTGTGCCCGGTCAGAACGTGCTCGGCGACTTTCACTTTCCCGAACGAGCCTATCCCGAGCGTTTTTCCTATTCTGTAGTTTGGGAGGTATATCTACGGAGAAGTGTTTACACGCGTGAGTCGTTCAAACTTTATTATAAATGCAAAGAAAACAACGAACGACGCGAGGGCAAACAATTATATTCAAGCGCGAGTCATTTGGGAAACAACAAACACAGAAGCGTTAAAACCCGCGCAATACTACCACTCATAAACTAACGGTAAAAATAAAAAGAATGAACCGTACCTCCGCGGTGCCTCCCCGATCGTCCTCTTTTCCTTCTCTCTCTGTCATTAGTATATCTCTCACTTCGTATAACGTCGCGTGTATAAATCCCTCTTTCAGAGGCAGAGAAATTGGCGTCTTTCTTTGAAACGATTACACACGTGGCAGAGACGGATATTTTCTCTGCTCTTTCTAAACCCTAAACAATCAAAAAAAAAAAGAAAGCCCTTCAAACAAACGAGGGTTTAAGGAACGACCACCAGATTCTCTCAAATTTCTTCTCTTCTCTTTCGGTGTAAGTGCAACACATTCTCTCAAGTCAAAAACCTTCATTCGAGCAGCACACGCTTTGCAGATATACACACACGCATCAAATAATAATGGCGGGGCCGAATGCGGCGATGTTGCTGTCGAGCAAAGGAAACGGCGCATTTAATTCCGCGCAGTTTGTCGCGGGCAGCCGACGAAAAAGTAGTTCTTCGAGCAAAAAGAAGAGTTGCGCAAGAGCGGGATTTTTCTCGAAAGATGATGATTTCGAGAAGAGTGCGGAGGCGCAATCATCATCATCATCTTTGGCCGGGAAAGCGGTCTCCGCGGTCGTGGCAGCCGCGATTTCCCTGAGCTCGGCGGGGCAAGCCGCCGCGCTGTCGTCTTCGCAAGTTCAGTTGGTGCGATTTTCTTTCTCGCGACAATGTGTATATTTCTCTTTCTTCTACTCGTCGAGAAGAAAGATCGGATCGTTTTTTCTCCGTTTTGGATATGATGATGGATTTCATCCGTAATCTCTAAACTGACGCGTAACTGCCTTTTGCCGTTCTTTTTATTCCCAAAACACAGATGAGCGCGACCACGTCTTCGGAAATCGCGCAAGTTTCCGCCGGCGCGGGTACGATGACGGTCCCAGCTTCTTCAGCTGAGAAAGCCTCGGACTTCGCGGCGAAGAAAGCGCAGTTGGAAAAAGCGAAAGCGAGGAAACAAATGGAAATGGCGAAGAAAGCGTATAAAGCGGAGACGAAGTCTGCGGTGGTGTCGACGGCGAAGAAGTCCACGGCGGTGGTGTCGAAGACGACACCGGCGAAGACCACGGCGGTTACGAAGACGACGACGACGACGCCAAAGGCGAAGGACGCGCAAGCCGAAGCGCAAAGAAGAGCGGCGGAAGCGCAGAGAAAGGCGGCGGAAAAAGCTCGAACGGAAAGTTCTTTGGCGCAAGCTTCCAAGGCGTCGCAGTTGCAAAAAGATAATGACGCTAAAATTGAGGTTGAGAAGAGAGCGCAACAAGCCAAGGCGGACGCGGCGAAGAGAGAAGCGGCCATCAAGGCTAAAGCGGAAGAGACGAGGAGAGACGCCGAATACAGAGCCAAAGCGAACGCGGACTTGAAGAAACAAAGAGAAGCGGCGGTGGAAAGAGCGCAAAACTCGGAGAAGCAGCAAAGAGATGCGGCGATGAAGAGGAAAGCGGATGCCAACGCCAGGGAAGCTGCGGCGAGAAAGGCGGAATCGCTCCGCGCGTCAGATAAGGTCATATCCGACGCGGTGAAGCAATCCGAGGCGGCGAAGAAAGCCCTCGAGGCGAAGAACAGGGACACCGCAAAGGCAGCGGCCGAGGCGAAGAGACTCGCCGAAGCGAACATCAAGGCGGCCGAGGCGAAGAAAAAGGAGCAAGCCGCCGCCGCCGCCAAGGCTGAAAGAGAGCGATTAAGTACGGTCGCGAAGAACAAGGAAGTCGTGCAAAAGCAAATTAAAATGGTGGACAAGGCTGCGGAAACTAAAGCCAGAGAGTCGGCGCAACAAGCGGCGAAAGCCAAGGCGGAAGCGAAGAAAATTGCCGACGCGAACGTCAAGGCGGCGGAAGCGAAGAGAGCCGCCGAGGCCAAGAAAGCGCAACAAGCCCAGGCGGCTGCGCAGCAACAAGCGGCGAAATTGCAAGCTGAAAAGGAAGCTGGCGCGAGAGCGTTAGAGGCCAAGAAAGCTGAACAAGAGAGAGCACAAGCGCAACAAGCGGCTGCGAGACAGGCGGAGCAAGCCAAGGCGGCCCAAAAAGCGGCCGAGGCAAAGAGAGCCGCGGAAGCGAAGCAAGCGCAACAAGCGCAACAAGCCAAGGCTGAAAAGGAAGCTAACGCGAGAGCGTTAGAGGCCAAGAAAGCTGAACAAGAGAGAGCACAAGCGCAACAAGCGGCTGCGAGACAGGCGGAGCAAGCCAAGGCGGCCCAAAAAGCGGCTGAGGCAAAGAGAGCCGCGGAAGCGAAGCAAGCGCAACAAGCGCAACAAGCCAAGGCTGAAAAGGAAGCTAACGCGAGAGCGTTAGAGGCCAAGAAAGCCGAGCAAGCGAGAGCGCAAGCGCAACAAGCCGCAAAGGCGAAGGCTGAAAAGGAAGCTAGCGCGAGAGCGTTAGAGGCCAAGAAAGCCGAGCAAGCGAGAGCGCAAGCGCAACAAGCCGCAAAGGCGAAGGCTGAAAAGGAAGCTAGCGCGAGAGCGTTAGAGGCCAAGAAAGCCGAGCAAGCGAGAGCGCAAGCGCAACAAGCCGCAAAGGCGAAGGCTGAAAAGGAAGCTAACGCGAGAGCGTTAGAGGCCAAGAAAGCCGAGCAAGTGCGCGCACAAGCCGCCGCGAAGAAAGCCGCGGAAGCGCCAAAGCCGGTGGTTGCGGCGCAAGCCGAGCAAAAACAATCAGCAGCGAAACCAGAACAACAACAAGTTGCCGCTCCGGTGGTGAACAAAGAGGCGGAAGCGAAGAAGGCACAGGCGGAAGCGAAAGCCAAGGCTGATCAACTCGCGCGCGCGAAGAAACAGCAAGAAGCATTAATCAAGAAGCAAAAGCAGCAAGAAATCGACCAATTGAACAAGAAACGCCAAGCCGAAGCGCAAGCGGCGAAGAAAGCGGAAACGCAAAGAAAGGCAGAAGCGGCCAAGAAGGACGCGGCTCGCAAGGCGGAACAAGCCAAGGCGCAGAAAGAAGCCGCCAAGGCGAAGGCGGACGCGGCCAAGAAGCAACAAATCGAAGCTGCCAAGGCCAAGGCGGAACAAGCCAAGAAAGCTGCGGAAGCGAAGAAGGCGGCGCGATCTCAAAAAGTTACCGCGCCGGTGAAAGCTGCCGCTCCGGTGGTCGTCCAAGCGGTGAAGCAAGAAGTTGCCGCTCCGGTGGTCAAGGCGGTCGAGACTGTGGTCGAAGCCCCGAAGCCGGCGCCGGCGCCAGCTGCCAAGAAAGTCCAAGCGGAAGCGAAGAAAGCCGCGGAAGCGAAAGCTTTAGCGGCGAAGAAAGCCGAAGCGGAAGCGAAGAAGGCTTCGGAGGCGAAAGCGGCCGCGGCCAAGAGAATTAAAGAAGAAGCGACGAGAAAAGCCCAAGCCGAAGCGCAGAAGAAAGCGCAAGCGGACGCTTTGGCAGCTAAGAAATCCGCCCAAGCCGCGAGAGAGGCCGAAACCAAAGCGCGCCAAGAAGCTGCGAGAATGAAGCTTGAAGCCTCGAAGAAGGCGGCGGCGGCTCAAAAAGCCGCCAAGGAAGCTGAGGTCAAACAAGCCGCCGCGTCCAAGAAGGCTGCTCCGGCGCCGGTAGTGGCGGCCAAGAAGGTGGTTGAGGCGCCGAAACCGGTCGAGAGCAAGACGACGCAAACGCCGAAAGAGAAACGCGAAGCCGCGGAGACGACGACAAAGAAAGCCACTCCGGCCGCCAAGGAGGTTGTCGCGAAGAAACCTGTCGATGTCGTCGTGAACTTTGAGCAAAAGTCTGCCACGAAAAAGCCAGCCGACGCCAAACCGGCCGCCGCCGTCAAAGCGACGACGACATCGCCGGCGCAAAAAGCCACCACTACCACTCCTGCTGGCGCGAAAGTTGCTACTCCGGAAGACGCAAAGAAAGCGAGAGAGAAGAAGCAAGCCGAACGAGCGAAAAAGCAAAAGAAATCTGCGCAAGAAGCTGCCAGGAAACGCGCCCAACGAGAAGCGAAGGCGAAAACTGTGACACCGTTTAAAGCGGTCATCGGCGACATCACCACCATCGCGTTGGCCACCACCATCGCCACCGTCCTCTTCGTCCCGAAAGTCAAGGAATCTTTGGCCGCCGGCGATACCGAAGCCGCCGCCGATGCCGTCTTTGACAAGATTGACTCCATCGAAAACCCGACGCAAAAGGTTGGCGCGGTCGGCTTAGCCGTCGCCACCGATGCCTTCGCGCACTTGCCAGTCGCGAACATCCTCCTCCCAGCCGGTTTAGAAACTGTCGGTACGATTGCGTTCACGTTGTTGGCCACGAAATACTTGTTAGCCAAAGACGGTGACCTCGCGGAAGACTTCGACGAGCTCCTCTCCTCTGTTCCAGAGGATTCACCGAAGAACTTGAAAGACGTCGTCGATTTGGTCTCCCCGGCCGTGAAAGTTGGTTCTAAAATCGTCAAAGCTGCCGCGGAAACCGACGTCGAGGAAGTCGCCGACGAGCTCAAAGAAGCCGTCGAAGATTTACCGGAAACCGTCCAAAACATCGAGTCGCCGGTTGAAGAACTCGGCCCGACCGCGGCTATCCTCGGCGCATCCTACGTCACCAACAGAGTCGCGCACGCCTCCGTGCTTGCATTATCCCTCCCAAGATTGCTCGAACTCGCCGGCGCCGGCGTTTTGATCTACGCCTTGGGCAGATACGCCGACGACGAAAGCGATTTCACGTTGCGAGAAGACCTCGAAGATTTGAAGGAAGAAACGACGAGAATCGTCAAGAAAGCCACCGGGTTTGACGTCGACGGTGATGACAACTAATTATAAACAACAACAACGCGCAATTAAGTGGTCCAGAGATTTGACCACGAAAGAGAGGAGGATTAAGAGTTTATTTAATTACATTATTTACCAGGTACACGATATGATGAATACGAGTAAAAGCGATGAGAGAATTTCATACACACACACACACACACACACACACAGATTCGATGACTTTTGAACTCGTACACAAATAATAATAACACAAGACCTACATATCGCGCATCATCGCGCGCGTTTAGAGAGTAATACTAGTTTTGCTGCGTTCTAAAACCACCCCACCATCCTCCGCTTCTTCTTCTTCTTCATCTCTCTGTTGTTCTTTTCCTCTTCCCTTTTCTTCAGTTTTTCCAATTCTTCTTTCAACGCATCCATCTCCCCTCTCCGTTGTAAGAGCTGCCCGCTGAGCGAGACGCAGCAAAACGCCATGACGACGTTGGCGAGACCGTTTTTTTGAGTCAGAAATCGGGAGAAGATGGTGGTGGACATTTATTTTGTTGCGCGAGCAGCGACAAAAGAGATTACTTTTGTGAGGATTGAGATTTTTGTGTGAAACGGTGTAATTTGTTTGGAGACTCCTGTTCTTTTCACAAAATATTGTTTTATACACAAAGGTAGTTCAACGCTGAACTCTCTCTCTCTCTCTCTCTCTCTCAAATCATCAGTCTAAAAGAATAATACTAATACCAACGAAACGACGAGTGGCGGTAATCATCACGTTTTGGTGTTGTTGTTGAAGATTTTACTTCTTCTTCTTTTTATTATAAGTATTATCCAGCTCGACGGCGGCGTCTTCGTTGGCGTCGTCGGGGACGTTCGAACTGCTCTCTTTGAACACGAGCACCGGGAACAAGTCTTTGATGCCTTCTGTTTGAGTTTCGTACGAAAACGGGGAACCGATGGCGGCGTATCCTTGATCCCAGGTCGTCACGGAAGCGCACGTGTGGTTCATGGTATCCATTGCCAATTGCAAACCGTTCGTTTCGGCGGATTCTTCGACCCAGGTTGCGCCTCTTTCGTCTCGGGTAAACATGTGGACTTTCTTCGCGGTTGGATCGCAGATGATGGCGGAGTAATAGTTTAAGGATAACGCGGCGCCGAAACTCGTGGAGGTTAACGTGGATCGACTCGGCGCGAGGATTTCTCCGCGATATTCCCACTGAATAGAACTAGATGTGGAACCGAAGCGTTCGATGGCGAAGGATTGGACGGCGCCGGCGTTGTTACCGCTCACGGACGCGCTCCCGCTGCCAATTATAGCGATGCCTTCGTGTAAAGAAACACTCGTGCCAAATAATTGGCCAGCTACAGCATTTTGACTCATTATGGTGGTTTCTTGTTCAACCCAATAACCAGATCCCTCGTTGAGTTCAACGAATGCGTAGACGTACACCGTGCCGCTTTGCGTAGATCCAGAATACCCTTGCGGCGAGCCGACGAGTAAAGTATCTCCGTCAAACGAGAGCGAAGTACCAAATCTTTGGCCTGCTTTTGGATCCGGTGGAATAAGCGTAGCCACTAAGGTGACAGAGGTAGAAGAGACTGAGTCCAGTCTGTAAACGTACACAACTCCGGATTTAACGTTGTTTATCAGTTTCTCAGGCGCGCCGACGAGGAGGTAACCGCCATACGCCGCCACGCTTCTACCAAACTCCGCGTCTGCCGAATCTCCATCCACCGTCATCAAATATTGATAGACGAACAATTTCTCTGCTTCCGAGGTGGATAACGCGTTGCACTCTTCCCACCGTTGCGCGGGATCGGTGGTATAACACCAAATTCCTCCGGACCAGTCGTCCGGATTCCTACAATAATTGTGGTTGCCCTCGCCGTCGAGCGTCTCTTCCGAATCCCAATCGACGTCTCCTCTTTTCACGTGAGGCAAATCCACGCTCCAGGCTTGGCACGTGCGTCCACTCACCGTTTTCGTTTGGCACCCGACGTACCCGTCCTCGTTCGTCCCGGAAAGACTTTCGTCGCACCCGGTCTTCGCGTACACCCAAACCTGCCCGTACGCCGGCTGTGTCGACCCGCCCGGTTTCGCTTTCGCCGCGCCAATTGCTGCGTATTCCCAATTATCTCGATCTGAGACGGCCAAACCTGATCCAAACTGTGAATTCACGTTATCTTTGTAGCCCGGATTGACCGTCGTCATTCGCCACGTCTGGTTTTTCAACTTATACGCCTCGTAATCGCAGAGTTCTCCCATATATTCCAAATACACGTCGTTTCCGTACTCGTGACTCGCCTCTTTGCACGTGCACTCCCCGTATTTCTCCGTCTCCAAATCGTACGCTTGATACCGCGTCCCGTACACGTCGCACACTTTCTCGATCCCGTTTCTCTCCGCGACCACTTTCACGCCTTCGTACGCGCGTTCGTTTCCTTCTTTCAACGTCTTCATCTTCTCCGAAACTTTCCCGTTTAAACTTTTTATGTACACGTCGCCGGTGAACTCCACGTCGTGCGAGTTTACGTATAATTCGGTGTTCCCGTCTTTCAGAGGGGAGAGAATGGCAACCGTTTCGTTCTTGAATCTCGCCACTGGATATTTTCCTTGAACTTCTTTCCCGAAGAACGTCATCAACGCGATCAGGCAGAAGAAAAACATCTCGCTCCTCTTCTTCTCTCGGGGTGTTTTGCTTCTCTTTCTTCTCCGAGAAGAGGTCGAAGTTAAAGAAGAGACTGAGGACGAATTTTGTCGACCAAAACCGTCGACGAGTCCGATCCGATTCTTCGCACGACTCGCAACAGAAAAGCGTGTTGTTCTTCTTCTTCTTCTCGACGCAGACGCCTCCGTCTCGTCGTTAAAACGCTCCTCGCGACTCAATTTCCTCGCGTTCTTTTCGACCAAATCCTCCTTTGCATTCATCTCTTCTGCAATCGATGCACGGCGTAAACAGTAAAAACTCGCCAGAGCTTTGAATCGATGTGAAAACCTTCAAATTCTCTTTTTCTCCCTAAATTCGCTCTCTGTTGAAAAGGAACCTCGAGAGACAACGCGCGACGAGAGAGAGAAGAACTTTAAAAACACCACCAACAACTAAAACACGCAGAGACACTTAGAGTCAGAGCGTTACAGAGAACAGAAGACTTCTTCTCTTTCTTTTCTCTCTCGTCTCTCGATTCTCTCTCTCTTCTATGATTATTATACTCCTCTCTCTTGCTTAAAATTTTTTTTTTAGGACAGCTTTTGTCTACTTTTTGCCAAATTTTTTTGAGGGAGACTCTAGTTTAGGGTTTTAAATTTTTTCGAGAGTTTCTCTCTTTTCTTTCTTTTCTTTCTTCTTGGGTTGATGCTCACAATGTGAGATTGATGCGTGCGCGCTGTTTTTTGTTGCGGAAAGAACAGAGAGAATATAAAGAGTGCACGAGAGAGACGCGCGAAAGAAGAGAGAGGCTTTTCTGATGCGATGAGAGAGCAACGAAGGTTGCTTCTTTTTCTTCTTTTTACTCGCTTTGACGATTGCGAGAATACTACCGAGTTGGGAGGATTTCAGTAATGGAAGAACAAATCACATGAAGGAATCGAGCGAGAAACTTCCAGAGTTGAAACAACTCTTCCTCGAAGAAGAAGGAGAGGAAAGAAGACGGTCGAGAACGTTCGGCCGAGCGGATTTCAACGACCGCGCGCGGTTTCCAGAGCACGCGAAATATATCCATCCGCACCACGTCAGAGTTACCGAAATACGAGAGGACGTGTACGAGGTGGAAGTGTTGAAAGAGAAACTTTGCGTGTGGGTGTTTTCCCCACTCGAAGAGAGGGAAAAGGAAGACTTTGAAGACATCCAAGGCGTTTGGCAGAAAATCGAACGTGAAGAAAGGGCGGTGGTCGTGGACCACAACTTTACACGCAACGGGATCGTGTTTTCGTTTTTCGCCCCGAGATATTGCCCAGACGACGCGAAGGTGTTTCAGAACAGGTTTAAGTTGGGCGAATGTATCGGCGCGTGGAGAGTGAGCAGCAGTCGTTCGTCTCAAAGAAAAGAAGGACGACGAGGACAAAAACAGACGTGCTTGGTGCTCACGGGCACGTCCGGGAGTGGGAAATCGACTATTGCGAAAGGATTGACCGAGAAGAAGTGGACCGTGGTGAATCAAGACACGATCGGGTCGTACTGCGAGCGAGAGTGTTTTCGAAAGAAAGCGGACCAGTGCGTGATGAAAGCGAAGCACGGGCTCATGCTCGGTCGACACGTGGTTATCGATCGAACGAATATGAGTGCAGAGCAAAGGAAGAAGTTTGTGGACGCGGTGGAATACGTCCGGGTGAATAATAATAGTGAAAGTGATGTTGATATTCAAATCGTTTCTTTGTATTTGGATTTAGACGTCTCGGTGACGACTTCGAGAGTCGCGCGGAGAAAAAACCACGAAGGAAGAGTCGAAGGCCGAGAAGGCGTGGAGATTGTGCACAAGCAATTATACAGTCGAGACAGCTCGACGCCGCACAAATCAGAAGGTTTTGATGTGTGTTTTCGATGCAAAACGCCGGCGGAAGTTGAAGTGGCAGTCGGTAAGATTAAAGCGATGACTGGTCACGATTTGCCGCCGTTCCCGACGAAATGGGACGGGACGCAAAAGCCGCCGGCGAACGCGTTTCTTGAAGACGACGACGACGACACACGCAAGAAAACAAAACACACGGGATTCTTTCTGGACGGATTACTCCAGAAACAACGCGACCCTCAACGATTTTGTTCGAAAGAGGAACTTTTGACGATAAACGACGCCTGTTTCGCAATCAAAGACAAATTTCCGAAAGCGAAGTTTCACGCGTTGGTGTTGCCGAGAAGTCCAAAGTTCAAACACCCGTTTGATTTATTCAAAGAAGAAGGCGGAGAATTTGGTGGGAGTAACAACGACGAGCGAAAGTTCGTTTGGGATCGAATGCTACGCGTCGCGCTCGATATCGTCAAAGATCAACTGCAAAATCTTCCACCGGGAACGAAATTCCGCGTCGGATTCCACCTGAAACCGAGCATGGAACCCGCGCACCTACACGTCATCAGTCAAGATTTCGTTTCGGAAAAGTTAACGACCAAACAGCATTGGCACACTTTTACGAACGACGACTTTTTTATCGATTTCTTCAAAGCGATGACGATGACCAGACGATGGGACGATTCCAGGTCTGAACAGATTGTGAAATCGAACGACTTGCGATGCCACAAGTGTAATTCGTCGTGCGCGAATATGCCGCAGTTGAAGCGCCACATCTTTGAGTGTGTCGCGCCTCAAAAAACGGGATACACTCACGACGAACTGGTCAGACTGTCGCTGCAACATCATCAACAACAACAACAAATACAACAACCAACGGGTCACGCGTTGCTTTCGTTGATGTTCGGAGGCGGGGAACAACAACAACCGCGAGGCAACGACAACAAAGACGACATGGATATTTGAGAGACACGGTAACATAGAGATAGAAATATAGAGTATATATAGAGAGAGACAAAAATTAAACGCACATATAAAGATTTACTCACGGTGATGAAAATTTACAAGATTTGAGCGACGTAATACGCGATACCGGCCAAACCAACAACCGTCGCCGCCGTCGTCACCAACGGCGTGCTCAACCCGCCACCAACAGCTCTCCCTGTTTCCGGATCGTACTTCGCGAACCTGCTTCTCGGTGCCGAGCATTGTGGGCACGAGTACTCCTTATCCTGATCCGCGAACGGCGTCGGCAACGCGTACACGAAACCGCAATCGACGCAAATGTGCGACGCTCGTTCCGCTTGCGCCGCGCTCATTTTCCTCCCAAACTTTGGCGGTGCTGGCCTTTTCGGTAACCTTTTCACGTCGAACTCCTTTTCGCCCGGCCCTCTTACCACGATAAAATCCACCGTGTTCGGACACGCGTTTATCGCGCTTCTCGAAAATCCAAGCTGATCTGCCGGCCATAACTCGTCCCCGAAAAAGGACGAGTGATACATGACGACGTCGCCGGATTTTAACCCCGCTTTCGCGCCGTTCCCGGCGACTCTGTCGATGCACACGCCCGGGATTCCTCCGCCTCTGGCTTTTAACGTCACGCCGAGTGGTTTGTCCACGGAGATTAACACTTCGCCTTGTACCGCTTTCACGAGTTGATGGTGTCGTCTGTTCATTTTGTTCCGCTTCGTCATCATCTTGGAGGAAGAAGAAGAAGAAAAGCATCCATTCCTCTTCGTCGTCGTCGTCTTCTCCCCGCGATAAAATTGGGACGAGGACGCCCTGTGCGTTATGGTCGTCGTCGTGGCTGAGACTACGCTTTGCATCTTTTGCGTGTTATAAGTAGTGAGAGAAAGTGAGAGTGAGAGTGAGAGAGAGTGCGCGCAAGTTTTTCGTTGTGAGGAAAATCAAGTAGATAAAGTTCCGCGCAATGTGGGACTGATGACGAGAGACAAAAGTCAGATGTGGCATGCGCTGTGCCAAAAAGGACTCCTGTGGCGGAGTGAAAAAGAGAGAAAAAGAGAGAAAAAGAGCGAAAAAGAGAGAAAAAGAGAGAAAAAGAGCGAAAAAGAGCGAAAGAGCAGACAAAAGAGAGAAAATCTCAATTCTTTCGTGTTTTTTTTTTCGTCGGAGTTTTTTGTTCTTTCTCGTCTCTCTCTCTCTGACTCTCTCTCTGACGCTTTCCTCAAAGAACAGACACCGTAGAAAGGTCGAGAAGAAGAAGAGGTCAACGAAACACTTTTTCGTCGAAGTTTCTCTCAGCAGATTTTGCTCGAGAT
>Ga0255775_1000556_pt1 | contig 37365 bp, 35 predicted proteins | sample 011ome_26_FD_179973 | JGI IMG/M metagenome (GOLD analysis project Ga0255775, IMG submission 179973) | Coastal salt marsh microbial communities from the Groves Creek Marsh, Skidaway Island, Georgia - 011511BT metaG (version 2) | ecosystem: Environmental > Aquatic > Marine > Intertidal zone > Salt...
CGCTCAGCAGAGCTTATTAACTCTTCAAGGGTGATATTTCCACCGCCACGAGGCACATACTCAGAAGCAGAGCGCTGAAAATCAAGCGCACCAATACGATCAGAACCAGATTCTAATAAATAGGGAAATAAACTACTTTTGCAACTCGGCTATGGAACCATGCGTCGACGCTCTGAAATATGTCTATTTAAATTTGAAGACTTACAACATCATGGTGTAATCCTCCCAAAAATTAACACTCAGTAAAAGTAGAATTTTCTTATAATAAAAACATAAGGAGATTCAAATGAAGACAGCACGTAAATCAGATTCACAAATCATGCAAATACTGAGCCAAGCAGGCTCAGGTGTTCCAGTATCCGAGCTGTGTAGAGAGCACGGTATGAGCAGTGCCACTTTTTATAAGTGGCGTGCTAAATACGGTGGTATGGATACATCAATGATCACCAGACTTAAGGAGCTCGAAGCAGAGAATGCACGCCTCAAGAAGATGTATGCCGATGAGCGCTTAAAAGCCATGATCGTCCAAGAGGCTTTAACAAAAAAGTTCTAAGGCCATCTCTACGCAAGGAGATGGCCAAGCAGGCCATTAATAACAATCGAGTAACAGTAAGGTTGGCTTGCCAGGCATTTAAAATCAGTGAGACTTGTTATCGCTACGATCCAAAGCTATCATCCGAGAATGAGTTGATTGCTGACTGGTTGTTGCGATTAACCACAACACACAAGCAATGGGGCTTTGGATTGTGCTTTATGTATCTACGCAATACCAAAGGATTTAAATGGAATCATAAGCGCGTATATCGTATTTACAAGCAACTAGAGCTTAATCTTAGGATTAAGCCTAGAAGAAGAATCAAACGCGACAAGCCGCAGGCTTTAAGCGTGCCGCTGTCTATTAATCAAACCTGGTCAATAGACTTTATGTCAGACTCATTAAACACCGGTAGGAAAATTAGGACATTCAATGTGATTGATGATTACAACAGAGAGTGCCTAGGTATTGAAGTAGATCACTCTTTGCCAGCGCAAAGAGTGATTAAATCATTGGAACAGCTGATTGAATGGCGTGGTAAGCCTAAAGCAATAAGATGCGATAACGGACCAGAGTACATCTCTCACGCACTCAGAGAATGGGCACAAGCAATGGATATTGAGCTAATGTACATACAACCAGGCAAACCAACACAGAACGCTTACATTGAAAGATTTAACAGAACAGCAAGAAACGAATGGTTAAACATGCATATCTTTGATTCGATTCAGCATGCTCAATCGTTAGCAACACAATGGATGTGGGCATATAATAACGAACGACCTCATAGTTCGATTGGTGGCATTCCACCAAGAAAGCTACTTGAGGCTATTTAAACAACGGAGATTCTATTTTTAGCAAGCGTTAGAAATGGGAGGATTACAATGGCAATCATAAGCATGCACTTTTACTGCAACACTCTAAAACTGATCAATACAATCAAGGGAAAACAATTCCAATATCTGGGGAACTATCTGAGATGATCTCAAGCTGGTCACTAGCAATTGATCAAGATAGTGGCTACATCCTTAGAAGCTTCAAACGAAATCTATCTACCAACTCATCTCTTACGCCTGCATCAATTAACCATGTTTTAAAAAGCCTTCAAAAACAAGCTGATCTAAATCAAATTGGGGAATTATCAGGCCACTCATTTAGAGTTGGCGCTGCACTTGACTTATTAGACAAAAATATCCCGCTTGAGAAAATTATGCTCAGAGGTGGTTGGAAATCAGAAACTAGTGCAATGAGATATCTTCAAAGCTGGAATGATAGCAACTGGTTGATTATTAATTGACTATAAAACTAATTTAACATTATCGCCATCTTTACTAATGGCTCACACCATCACGTTTTACAACCTTTAAAAAAGTCATCCACAATATTTTTATATCAAACCAAAAGGATTGTCGATTTAAATACTCAACATCTAATGCCACTTTATCAGGAATTGACAATTCATCCCTGCCATTAACTTGCGCCCAGCCTGTAATACCGGGCAATAATTTATCTACGCCTTTCTCGGTACGTAAAGTAATCAAATCATCTTGATTATAAAGTGCAGGTCGTGGCCCCACAAAGCTCATATCACCTTTTAACACTGAAAACAATTGCGGAAGTTCGTCTAAGCTAGAACGGCGTAAAAAACCACCAATAGGAGATAAGTAGACATCTGGATTATCTAATAAATGGGTTGCCACAGCAGGAGTATCTGTCAACATTGATCTAAACTTTGGCATTTTAAAAATTTTATTATTTTTACCAACCCTGTCAGACCAATATAGTGACGGGCCTTTTGATGTTAATCGAATTACAATAGCAATGAATAGCAATATAATAACCAATGATAATAATATTACACCAAAAAATAAATCAAAAACTCGTTTCATTCATATCCTTTAATGTTTTTTGCGCTTTGAACCCCAATTTTTCTAACTTTTTAGAAGAATAACACTCATCACCAAATAGCTTATTAAGCTTATATTTAATACGCGGACTTATCAAGGATACCATGTCAAATAAAAACTTTGGAGTACTCCACTTTGGAATTGACTTGTCTAACGCGCTACACATGGCATTATAAATCTCTCGAGAAGAATGTGGATCGCCGTCTGTCGCAATAAATATTTCTCCATTAGAGCGATCATCATTAGCAACTAATAAAATTGCCAGAACTAGATCATCTACATGAATCATTGATCTTTTGTTACCAGTTTCAGGCAGAGGTGGAAACCAGCCCTTTTTAATACCTGACAGCATTAATTTTAAATTGCCTTTTGCACTAGGTCCGTAAACTAAAGAGGGACGAATTATTGAAACATGCATACCGGATTCTTTGCCAATTTTTAATAGCTTTAACTCCGCTTTTCGTTTGCTTTTACCATAGACCCCTTCAGGCTCATTCTGATCAGACTCATTAATACACTTACCAGAAGTCAAACTTCCTCCAGCCTTAACACTACTAACAAACACAAATCTTCTTACATTTGACTTAACAGCTAACTCGGCCAGTCTTATGGTGGCATCTACATTAACTTTTTGATAAATATCTTGAGCCTTAGCTTTGTAATTTACATCATGTGCAATACCGGCTAGATGAACAACTATATCTACCCCAAACAAAGTGCTATCAGGGATCAAATCTTTCTCAAAATCGCAAACTACTGTATCATAATTTAAATATTTATTTCTAGATAAAACTCTAATATTGCCATTTATATTAGCAATAAGTCTTTGACCAATAAAGCCTGTTGCACCTGTGATCAGGTAATTCATTTTAATTAACGCTCTCTTTTAAAATTAATAACAGCCCCTCTGTGACTCTATCTGAGTCAAACCTTTCTAGTGCATTTTTCTCTGCCCTTATTCCCATTTCCTTTCTAAAAGAATTATTTTTAGCCATTTTTAACATTCCAAATGTCAGACTATCAATACTTTTAACATTAACTAATAAGCCAGTTTTATTATCAACTATCGCATCAATTATTCCGTATATCCTTGTCCCTATTGATGGAATTCCACAGGAGGCGGCTTCAATAATTGAAGTGCCAAAACCTTCGCGATAACTTGGCAAACAAAAAACATCGGCCGCTTTCATGTACCTTTCTGGAGATGTGGTATATTCAATAAATTTTATATTTTTATATTTTATAGATATATAAGGATCTAACTCACGCTTAATATTTTCCTCATCATCTCCTACAAACCAAAGCTCAGCATTAGGAATTTTATCGCACACTCTAGAAAAAGATTCTGCCAATTCAAATACACCCTTATCTTTTTTCAATCGGCCGACAAATAAAAATACTATTGCAGAATTTTGTACATTCATATCTAAGCGCACCTTATCTCTAGCATTCTTATCTGGATGGAATCTTTTAACATCAACACCGCTAATCGAGCCATAACCAATAACAAGCGCCTTATTTTTCTTAACCACATTTTGATCTTCAAGAAAGTCTTTTTGCGAAAGACTGTCTACTATTATTATTGTAGATATTGTAGATGTAATACGATCAAGATATTTTAAAAAATACCTTTTTAATCCTTTTTTAACAACCCAAACCTGGCCGGTAAATGTATGCACCCTAATTGGCACAGTTGTAAACCATGCTGATATTGCACACAAAAAGCCTCCTTTAGGTGATATAGAATAAGTAATTGAAAAATCTCTTTTATAAAAGAAAACTGTTAACAAGAATAATGATCTAACATCTGACAAGATATTAATATTACGCTCCAATGGTAAGTTGTGCACCTCTACACTACCAGGAAGTATGTCTAGGCAATCCTCCTGCTTTGATAGATTGCAAATTACAGTAATATCATATTCTTTAGAAAGTTCAACTATATGATTAACTAAAAAAAAACGTACCATTTTTGCGCTTGTCGCAACAATTGCCATGCGTTTTTTAGCGGAATTTTTAACCCTCATGAGGACTACTCAACGAGAAGTTAGTAAACTTCTCCTCTAATGATGAGTCGAATTCAAACCCCAATATATTTATTAATTTAGTAGTATCATATCGACAATGTCCGGTTATTGCATCTACACGTGATATTGTCAATGGCAATGAAATATTCAAAAAATTTAAAAAATTTAAAAAATTTCTAATAAGCCACTCAGGTAGGCGAAAAGGATCTCTAGTAAATTTTGTACCATATCGAAAAGAGTCAATCATTTGTTCAATTTTAATAGTCTGAGAAATAATAAAGGTATTTCCTAATGCATTATTATTGATTCCACACAATATTAAGGATTTAACCACATCATTCACATGTACATAATTAACAAATGCTCCTGGCCTTCCTATATAAAAGAATAAATTTTTTTTAACTATTTTTATTAATTGGAATAATGACTGATTCGACATGGCAAGGCCAAACACATTAGACGGCCTGAGAATTACATATTGAATACCGCTATTTTTTACAATATTATCTGATTCGGTTTTAGTCTGTTCATAAACTCCAAAAGGCTGCTCTTTAGAGTTTTCAGTAATTACACCATCGCGACATGCACCATACGCACCGACACTACTTAACTGCACCCATCGGGCAATTTTCCCTTGCGCCGCATCTATTAATCTCTGGGTTCCTTTAACATGAACTTCTTGCATTAAATTTTTGTTATTTATTTCACCAGCACAATGATAAAGAATATCAACATCCTTTACAAAATCAGATAAATCAATATCTTGATCAGTTAAATCACCAAGAAAATGTTGTGCATTAATACTTTTTGACGGAGGCGATCTTGATAATAATCGAACTCGATCACCTTGCTGAATATAATATTTTGCAAGCTCCTTTCCAATAAATCCACTACCCCCTGTAATTGCAATTACCATTTATAGTATCCTAGTAAATATCTTTCATACAATTAGATTTCATTTTGTACTTGTCTTTTAATAAGGTGTAATAACAAAGCAACTCTTCCAAATTATTGAGATTATTTTTTTGATTAACTCCAAAATTATGAGGGTGCCACCATAAGTGATAATTCTTATTGTTTTTTGCACAGAATAGCATTTCTTTCTTAATCCTTCTAAGCATCATAAAATTCAGTATTTTAATACCTATAAAAGGTCTTAACATTCTACTTCCAGGAACATTAATTAAGCCATTATCATATTTTTCTACCAAAGAAAACTGGTAGCCAGTTATATTTATAAATGAATCGAGAAGTCTAATAACTCTATAAACAAACCTTCCAGGATTATGTCCATTTTTATATATAAAGCAATCTGGATTTCCCCTATAGTGGGTAAAACCATAATTATTTCTCAAAATTTTCAAATAACTTTTATTTATTTGATTCCTTGGAAAAACCATGGATGTTGGTTTTATATTGAATTTGGCAATCGATATTTTTATTGCAGAGTCAATATCCTCTTTGAACTCCCTATCATTTTGAGAATGCTCAAGTGTATAGTAATGTGAATACGTATGACTAGCAATTTCTTGATTAGGAGTCTTTCTTATCATATCTATCAGTGTGTAAGCATAATGTAGTTTATCTACACTTTCAGACTCTCCAATTACCTCATTGTATGGATTTAGGGAGGTATTATCATATGATGGCAATAAAGAAGGTTTGTATTTCTCAAAATCACACTTTGTAGCACAAAACAACATGCCAACTGTTGCCCATGTAGCATTGATATCATGCTTAACAAAAAGACTTAGAATTTTTGGAATAGCTGTTCTAGCCCCTAAAACATTACAATCATAGTTTTCAATATCAATTATGCCCCACTTAAGCTCAAAATCCAAACTAATAATAAAATTTGACACTTGCTATATCCAGTCAAAATTTTCAACATTAACTTTCCAATTGTTAACGTCGAAAATAGAGTTATTTACTATATCTTTATTAAGAATTTTTCCACAAAAATTAATCTTATTCATATCAATAAAATTTGGAACTTTAAATATATTTATTGGCACCTTGTCTATATGACCTATATACATTACAGCATCAATATTATTTAAAGTTTCTGATAGAGTCTTAACAGAGGAGGCTAAAGAGAACTTACTAGCCGGATAAAGATTTACAATAATAGCAAATCTAATTCCTTTTATGATTTTTATTATGTACGCAACAGAAGTCTCTTTATCTAGTTTAATGCATGGATAACCACTAAAATACCTATATTTTAAATAGCTCTTTGTTCTAGTTTTCTTAATATTTTTACTATTAGAGCCTTCTGATTTAAATCTTACCGCAACAAAACTTAAAAAGCTTAGAATATACTTGGCAAATATATTTAAAAATCTTAATCTAGAATAAAATTTATCCATATTAATGGGTGCAATATACACACTCAAATTATCAATATCCTTCCATCCTAAAATCCTCTTTCTAACCAAATATATATCCTTGTTTGGAAAGCCAAATACAAATGATATTCCGTCTTCTTTTAATTTGCTATAAGTTAAATTTGCAAGTTTTTTCAATAAAAAAGGATTTCCTCTGTACTCTTTTTTTATCATTGTGTCAACAGATTGGCCAAAGATTACATTTTTCTTGTAGTATTTATAATGAAAAGGAATCACAGCATAAGAGCCAACTATATCATTACCATCATACAAAAGTCCAAAATATGAATACTCAAATTCATTCTTTTCAAATTGGAATAAAAACTCATCAATTCTTTTTACAATTCCAAAAACCTCAAAAAAAAGATTACATATCTTTTTCTTTTCAAAAAGACTCATTTCGTTCGTTTTTTTTACAACTATATTCATTTATTTTTTATTTTATGAGCTGCATTCCATGCATATGGTCCAGAAACTGCCAATATATACAGAAAAAAATATTTTAAGCTGGTATATTTTCTTATAGATAAAACTCTAATAGCTTCACTCCTGTTGCCTTCTATGAATAGCCATCTAGCTTTATTATAGTTTACTTTTGCATATGCAAATCGATATGCTGACATATGTTTTTGATATAGGATTGGGTTTTTATCAACAAGGCCATCCAAAGTAAACTTCATTTCACTCCACCACTTATCAGCCTTGGAATTTGTAAGAGAATTACTCACCACCCTGTATTTTATTAGCAAGTCTTTAATAACATAAATACTATATTCTGACGCTATACGCATCATTAAATCATAGTCAGGTGAAAACTCTAACTCTTTATTGAAATAAAGAGGAATATCATTCCTGATTAGTACAGATTGCATTCCTATTTCATATGCCCTTAATTGTAAATCTAGCGTATTTCCGTGATTTGACTTTGGAAGAGTGCTTTTAATATACTCACCACTCTCATCAATATAAATTGCGCCACTATAGCACATTTTAAAAGATTTATTTGCCTCTAAAATATCAACTTGGAGGCTTAATTTATCCAAGACCCAGATATCATCACAATCTAAAAAAGCTACGTATTCCCCGGAAACCTTACTTAATGCCAAATCTCTAGCCTCTCCCAATGGAGTGGTTTTAGGTGCTAAATAATATTTTATTCGACCATCATAAGATTTTGCAATATTTGCACTATTATCAGTTGAGGCATTGTCCCAAAAAATAATCTCCCAATTTTGATAGGTTTGGGAATAGATTGAATCAATTGCTTCTTTCAGGTATTGTTCGCTGTTATAGCAATTCATAATAATACTAACTAATGGATTGTTATTCATAAAATTCTTTGATTTTTTTCAATATTTTTATAAGTTTGGAACAATGCTGACTTTAGCGCCCTTTTCAATTCCACTGATCTATTGCAAGTTGGAATAACAATAGAAATCAAATCTATCATGAGTCTTTATTCTCAAGACAAAAACAAATCAAATCATCTAATTCCTGGTTAACAGGGCTATCCTTGCTTAGTGCAAACCCTGTGCTAAGCAATTTTTCTGTACTATAATCAAGTGAATCAGAAGTCAAAGACTTATCGTCTTTATTTTTTTTAATTTCAAGCAATACTCCTGTTAATTTGGCATAGCGTTGAGCAAACTTTTTGCTCATTTCTAAAATACTTGGAGCCCAATTACCTCCAATATTAAATAAATGACTATCTACACCATCCAAATCACATTCGGTCAAATGAATAATAGCACTACAAACATTTGCTAAAGAAACAAAGTCTCTTTTTTGCTTACCTGATGAATTTAACACTAGCTGCTGCTGATTAACTGCTTGCTTACACAAATCATTAACTAATAACGTCCAGCAATTCACATCATTATAAACAGGAGGTCCAAATGCATTGGAAAGTCTAACAACAATACCTTTTATATTGCCTTTTTTACTTTCCGTTAAAACCGCATCCTCTCCAGCTTGATGGCTCGTAGCATAAGGATGAGAGGCTTTAGTGGGACTATCTTCTGTTATTCTTCCAGTCAATGGAGACCCGTAAACATGTATAGTTGAAAGGTAAATAAATCGATCTACCTTTTGCTTAATTGCTGCCATCACCAAATTGGATGTTGCAACGCCATTCACTTGAAATGCCATATCTGGATCATTTTCACAATCTTGTGCATTCATACCTGATGCATGAATAACAACATCAATACCATGCATAATACTAATAAGTGACTCGGGTGAATCCCATTGGGTTAAAACGCTACTAACACCGGGTAATTGACTTGGTATTTTTTTGGGTTTGCGTGAGCCTAATATTACTCGATGTTTAGTGTTGGTAGAAATCGCTTTAGCGAGCCTACCTCCAATATAACCAAAACCTCCAGTAATTAAAATATTCATCTTGATTACTTATGTTTAATTTCCCAGTCATAAGGAATATCAGAATTTATTACTGGCTTGCGCTCTATTTCACTTGGGTCGTGTGGTATGCTGGCGCAATTGGCAACAATTGAAGTTTCAACCCCCATGCCTTTCCAGCCATTCCAAACTAAAGGTGGAACCGTTATTAAAGAATAGTTTTCAGGTGATAAAAAATACTCCTCAACACAACCATACGTCTTACTATCCGGCCTATCATCAAATAACACGCATTTAATTGACCCGTGTATTACTGCATAATTAAGTGTCATCTCTTTATGTAAATGCCAAGCTTTAATAACGCCAGGATAGGTGCAAGAAAAGTATATTTCACCAAATTCTAAAAAAACAGGCGAATCTTTACGCAACATATGCATTACCTTACCACGTTCATCAAAAATTTGATGTAGTGGCGTTATTACAACACCTTCAATCATAACATCCCCTGATAATAATCTTGCAATTGGGCTTTGGTAATAGTCTCGATATCCCCCTCATTCATGAATACCTTGTACCATTCGGCAGTCATATCCAAAGTTTTATCCACACCCCACACCGGCGACCAACCTAATAGTTGATGTGCCTTATCACAATTTAACTGAAGTAAATTAGCCTCGTGCTGTTTTTGGTCTGAAGATTCTATCTCAACCGTTCCTTTTCCAATATATTTAACAATACTGTTCGCCACTTCTTCTACAGTGCGAATTTGTGATGTAGAAGGTCCAAAATTCCAAGACCCTTTAAAATTTTCCGGGTCAGTATATAATTTTACACCTAAAGCTAAATAGCCATTGATAGGCTCTAAAACATGTTGCCATGGTCGGGTTGCGTTTGGATTACGTAGCTTAATTGGCATTCCATTCTGTATTGCACGAATACAATCAGGAATAATACGGTCAGCCGCCCAATCGCCGCCACCAATTACGTTGCCAGCACGTGTAGTGGCCGCACCAAAGTTATCTCGTAATGAAAAATATGAACGCGCATAAGCGGAAAATACGATTTCTGCAGCTCCTTTGGATGCACTGTAAGGATCGTGCCCACCTAGCTGGTCATTTTCACGATAACCCCATATCCACTCAACATTTTCATAACACTTATCAGAAGTTATATAAACCAAAGAACGGACAGAGTCACACTTTCTAACCGCCTCCAACAAATTTACCGAGCCCATAATATTAGTATCGAATGTACTAACAGGGTTAGTGTAAGATTCTTTGACTAGCGCCTGTGCAGCTAGATGAAACACAAACTCTGGTTGAAAACCCTGTATTGCTTTATTCAAAGAATCTGCATCCCGTATATCACCCACAACATGCTTTATATTGCTTTCCAAGTTGATCAACTCAAAATGATTAGGTGTGGTTTCTGGTGCTAATGAGAATCCACATACCTCTGCACCCATTTCTTTTAAAAGAAAAGTCATCCACGTACCTTTAAAACCTGTGTGGCCTGTTATTAAAACTTTTTTATTACGATAAATATCATCAAACATTTTCTTAGTATTGTCCATTCCAAACCTTCCAAGGAGCCTGCTTATCTTTCCAAAGTTTGTTAAGCTCAGTTTTGTCACGTAAAGAGTCCATTGGCATCCAAAATCCATCGTGTTTATAAGTGTGAATTTGCCCATCTTTAGCTAATTTTTTCAAGGGCTCCTGCTCAAAAATCACACCATCGCCTGAATCAATGTAATCTAAAATTTCTGGCTGACAAACAAAATACCCTGCATTAATCCAAGAGCCATCACCCTTAGGTTTTTCTTGAAACTCCGATACTTGATTCGTATTTTGGTCAATATTTAGAGCGCCAAAACGCCCGTCAGGCTGTACAGAAGTCATAGTAAGTAGCTTGCCATGCTGCTTATGAAAATCCAGTGTTTCTTGAATATTAATATTACCAACACCATCGCCATAAGTAAGCAAAAATGGCTCATTATCAATGTATTGCTTTGCTTTTTTAATTCTTGCACCCGTCATTGCATTTAGCCCAGTATCAACCAATGTCACTTTCCATGGTTCAGACTGATTATTATGTATTTGCATTTCATTATTCGATAAATTAATAGTTACATCACTTTGATGTAAAAAGTAATTGGCAAAATATTCTTTGATATAGTAACCCTTATAACCAAGCAAAATTACAAATTCGTTAATACCATATTGGCTATAAGTTTTCATAATATGCCATAAAATTGGCTTAGAGCCAATTTCAACCATTGGTTTTGGGCGTAAATCGGTCTCTTCACTTAAGCGTGTACCAAACCCTCCTGCTAAAATTATTGCTTTCATATTGAGTCTCCTGTATTAAATTAAATATTATATTGTTAAGACTTATCTAGTCTCTTTTCATTTCATTGCATTGTTTTGATCACTATCGGCTAAATCTAGAATACGCGCTCCATAGCCACCAGCTAAAATTACTACTTTAACGTCTATTTTGCCCTATTAAATGATTGATAAAGTGTTAGATAATTTTCAACAGAAACTTCTGAAGTAAAAAAATTTTGAAATTTATTAAATGATGCCTTCCCCATTTGTAGCCTTAGTTGTGTATCATTTGTAAGCTCAGTAATAGCCTGTGCAAGTTGCTCAACATTTCTCGGATCAGTCAAAAAACCCGTTGCACCTTCAGATATCTGCTCTGGTATCCCTGCTAAGCGACTAGCGATCACTGGCTTGCCAAGCGCCATAGCCTCAAGCACCACATTAGGAAAATCTTCATCTGCAACAGATGGAAGAATCAGGACATCTAACATCGCCATAAAATCTACAATGTTTTTTTCATCACCAACAAATTCAACATATTCATTTAATGCATTTGCATTTACAAATGAAATCAGCTCCTCACGAAGTGGACCATTACCCTCTATAAGAACTTTAAAACATTTTGAGCCATTACCCACTTGCTTGCTAATTTCTAATATTGCATCAAGAAGCACTTGATGCCCTTTTCGTGAAATTAGCAAAGCTACCACTCCAAATATCACCCCATCAAAATTGCTTAATCCAAGACGGGTGCGAGTTTCAAATAAATTTTCAGTACCTAATCTATTAGCAATGCCATTATGTAAAGATATTATTTTATTAATTGGAAGAGCTAAAACCGATCGAAGTTGTAAACCAGCAGCTTTGGAGCCTGTAATAAACAAATCTACTGATTTGACCACCAAACGATCTAATGGATAATCAAGCCATCTAGAATAGTGCTTATAATCAACTGCCATATTATTCACCACCATAAGTATACTAGGAATGGCAGCCAATTTACCTGCAATAGCGGCAGCGAGTGATGAGCGTGCCGCTGGATAACCGCCATTATTAATATGTAAAATATCAGGTTTAATTTTTCTGAATAAAACATATAACACTATTACCTCATATATTATCAATGGTATGTTTAAAATTAATCTAATACAACCCATTATAATTTTACGAATTAACAGTGGTATAAAATTTGATAATTTATAATAATCTGTAAAAGTTGGGAAGGTAAATGCATAAATTGGAAATCTTTTCTTAACCCGTTGCTCAAATCCTTGAACATAGAGGGTTGAATAGGCAAAGCTGAATGAAACCTTATATTCTTTATGAAGCCTCTCGGAATTAAATAATACAGAAAGCATGTTTTCACAACCCGCAAAAAACGGACAGTCAGAATGAAAATGTATTTTTTTATCCATTAATAGTCAGCCGCTGCAGCTTTAAAATATCCAATAGTTTGCCTAACACCCTCTTCAAGTGAAACCTTAGGAGACCAGCCAAGCGACCTCTTAGCGAGTGTGTTACTAGCCCAATACTCCATTGTATCAGCTCTGCGATAATCTTTCGCCCCAAATTTTAATAGCTTATCTGCCTCATCTCCCAGAATATTTGCTGTCATCTTTGCCAATGAATCAATACGTACAGGCTCAGCTGAACTAATATTTATCACATCTCCACAAAAACCAGGGGTAAGCAAAGCGGACATAATGGCCTTTACTAAATCATCGATGTAAATAAAGTCACGTGTTTGTTCGCCTAAAGACATATCAAAATTTCTACCCTCAACTAGCGCTCTAATTAATGAAGGCAAAAACATGCTATCATCCTGCCCAGGGCCATAAGCAATTGTTGGTCGCAAAGTTACACTAGGAAATTTGTTCGAGCGTGACAATGCTCTTAACACCTCTGTTACTGCAAGTTTACTAGCTCCATATGCAGTAATTGGCGCTTCTTTATCAGATTCTTTAAATGGTGTATGCAATTGCCCATATTCATCCGTACTACCAAGAAAAACAAATCTGGTCAATGCTGATATATCTTGGCAAGCATTAATAAGATTAAGAGAGCCAATTACATTAGTTTTATATCCCTCTCGGTATACGGTTGTATCTGCGCCTCTATCTTTACTAGCTGCCAGGTGAACTACAAATTCAGGTTGAACGGCATGTATTATTTGTCTAATAGTTATTTCATCTAAAATATCCACGTCATATTGTTCAGACAAGTATTTGTTATCTAACGTACTTCGAGTAAAGCCAACTACTATAGCCTCTTTTTCAAATAAGGCTTTGCATAGATGCTGACCAATAAATCCACTCGCTCCAGTTACTATTACTCGCTTTTTTTTAAAAGTCATCTTAATAAACGCTCAAATGTATTTGGTATAAGTAAATCATCGTCTCCAATAAACCACGCATACTTCAAGAAAGTTTTTTGGAATGTCAAGATTCTTTTTATTTTTTCTGTGCATGACGAACTACAGCTTCAGTTTCATCGGTTGAGCAATTGTCTGATACAAAAATTTTAACATTTTTCTTGTTATAGATTAGTATTTAAAATTATAGGATTTAAGCAATTAGATAAATGAGAGCAACGGTTAAAGGTTGGTATACAAATTGAAAGTTTATACATAAAAATAACTCTAGATTATTTTTAAATAAATAATTTTTTTATCAAGGTAATTCAGCAGACTATCGACAGTAGAGTCTTGAAATATAAACGAAAAAGGGTTTAAGCCTTGGATAAAATTTGTTTTCATTTATTTATCAAAAATCAATCAAAAGTTTTGTCTTAAACTCTTCTTTAACCATTGAACTGGTCTAACTATAAACAATGGGTAAATTTTTAATAAATTCCAGAAAATATTTCTATTTTTATCTAGTAAATATAATGTATCAATAAATGGTTTTTTTTCGCCATTATTTATTACTTTGTACAAATTTCCACCAATATCTTTAAGGCCTTTTTGATTCATCATACGGTTCATTTCAGGACCTAGATTATCTAGTACATTTTCAGGAGGAATGACAGCATCAAAACTATATCCAGTAGAAAAGGTAGCCATTAAAATTACCATTTTAGTCTTTCCGCTATAATTAGGGAGTCTTCCATGGTAGGTTTTTTTAGAAAAAAGAAATACCTCTCCTTTTTTTCCAGTAATCGGAACTAAAAAAGGCTTTAGTAATTTGATCGGGAAACTATCAGTCATAAGCTCTTGACTAGAGCATGGAAATTTATGACTGCCAGGAAATACCGCTGTTGCACCATCAGAGCTTTCTATATCATCCAATAAAATTGTAACTCCACTTTCACCTTTTGCATCGGTGTGAAGACCTAAGCCGCTATCAGATGTCGTAGAAAGTCGTAAACTCCAGGCCCATGTTTTATAACCTTTCCCAAAAAAACCTTCCATTATTGACTTAAACTCATAACTTGAAACTAATTTTTCTAAAATTAAATCAACTTCTTTTGACAATCCTATGAAATTTGAAAGAACACTCCAATTTTTTTCTTTAACAACTGGTTTGCGAAATACCCCATGCTTTAGCTCTTTAAAACTCTCTACATATGGCTGTTGCGACATCATTAGCTTACATTTTCTACGTAGGATAATAATATCATCATCATTAATCAATTGACCTAAGCCACAAAAACCATTTTTTTTAAAATCATTAATTAGATTAGTTTTTTCAAATTTAGTGTCCATCTTAAAACTCTCACTCCTTTTGTAAATAATATCCAAGTCCTTTAAAACTAATATAAATAAAGCTATTATATTATTACAATTTAAAATTTATTGAATTACAAGGGCGCCAATCATCATGTGTAATAATTATTACTAATTTATTTTTTGATAACCTTTCTATAATCCTTTGTATATTTTGTTTATTAGTATCGTCTAGTCCGGATGTAACCTCATCAAATATCAACACTTCTGAGTTATAAAGCAAAACCCTGGCCATTCCTAATCTCCTCTTCTGCCCTCCAGATAATGATTTTCCAGACTCAGAAATATAGCCATCTAATCCACCAATATCTTCAACAAAGCCCTCTGCACCAACTTGTTTTATAACTTTCCAAGCATCATCATCTGAAAATTGACCCCCTTCAAAAAGGTTATCTCTAACTGTTCCAGAAAAAATATACACGTCTTGTGTTAAATACCCAATCTCTGTGCGATATTTTTTACTGTTATATTTTTTCCCTGACTTATCTACATAAAAAATACTGTCATTATCTGGAGAATATATACCAGAAATTAAATTTATCAATGTTGTCTTTCCCTTACCTGAATTGCCAGATATAACCAACGGCTGTCCAATATTAATTTTCAAACTAATATTGGATAGTATTTTCTTTTGGTTTAATTTAAAATTAACTTTATCCAGACAAATTGAAGAGATGTTTTTATCAATTAAAGCTTTCGTCGATATTTCTTTTAATTGTAAAGCTTTTCCAACAGAATCTAAGCTACCAGATAGTCTAGATAAGTTTCCAAATGAAGCTATTGTGCCGTTTAACTGTGTACTAATTCGCGCACCCAAAACGCCAATACTGGCTATAATTTCTATATACTCAACAAAATCGTTAGAAAAATTAGACCAAATATAGATACCCAATAGCGCAATAGTTGGCAATATTATATTAAATGATCCGGTTATTGTTAAGCAGTATGTCAACAATATTTGTAGGCGTGTCATTTTCTTCTGTTGATTCACTCCTGAGTTATAGTAATAATCATGATTATTATTAGCAAGTATATGTAAATAACCATGGAGTCTTTCTGTAATATCAGCCGAAAACTCTTTTCTTGTATTAGCAAAATTTTTAGATAATTTTGATTGAATAGAAAATATCCATTGCAAAATTAAAATAAATGGAAGCACCATTGCAAACAATATCACGGTAACTTTCCAGTCTATCCATAATGCTGTCGTCAGCATAATTAATGTTGTGATTAAGAAATACATCGCCTTAATACCCGATGTTAAATATTTTGTAACAAGCTCTGCCTCCATTGTGTTAACCCCAATGGCTTCACCAATTCTCCATTGGCACATATTTAGCCAACTACTTGTTAAAAAACTATGAGATATTTTTTCTTGAAGGCGCTGCCGTATCCTTGCACTCATCACTCCATCGAATATTTGTATTGCAAAAAATAGTAGCAGCCTTGAGACAAAGACTAAAAAGACTATTAGTAATAAAGATGATGTTTTTGGATTGACTTCAAAAAGCGTAACCAACTTAAGCATTAACGGGTTGCTTGCATAGTCTTCAAGTCCTCCAGTAAAAATACTTACAAGAAGGATTACACTAGCACTATCAATGATTGCATTTACAATTGTAATTAGAAAATAAAATAAAAATATAAGTATTATTTTTTTTCTTTTAAAAGCTAGGTGTTGAAGTATTTCAAATGCTTTATCTAAATGCAAGTTTTTAATGAACAAAATAACCATCTTTTTTAATTAACATTATTTAAAAAATCCTTCCAAGATTTACTCCAATTATCACTTGTCAAAGCAAATTTATTATTAAACTTAGATATAGCTACTTTTCTTTTTGGATCATTCATCCAATATTGGATGTCTTTTAACGCCTGTAGCGTCTCCATGATAGCGGAACCTTCCTCCCTATGAATTACACCAACCTTTTCAAGTTCATTAAAAAGGGAGCTTGATTCCATTGTATTGTCACTATTTTCGCTCCATAAAACTATAGTAGGTATTCCACAAGATATACATTCTAAAAACCCAGTACCTGGATTATCCCATACTACAATTATTGCTTTTTTTACTAAAACTTTTGATAAGCCTTTACCCATTTTGACTGTAGTCTTATACAAGCCGTTAGTATTATTAAACTGAAAATCAAAGAGATCAGGATAGATATTCATCACCGCAGCATTAAATGGCTTGTGCAATATTCTAGCACCATTGTCAAACATTGATTCAATATATTTTTTTGACAATTGAAATACTTTTGGAGCTAAATCAGAAGTTAAAGCTGTATCAGTCATAATTGCAGGTGGGAATCTAGTTATCTTGCTAGACATAAATAGAATATCAAACTCTTTTTGTACTTTTACATCTTCTTTTTTCCAATATTTTTTTCTCACAGATAGCCACGGATTTGGCAATGCAACTATTTTTTTTTCATTTAAAATATCGCAACCATTCCACCCCCAAGAAAGAAAAATATCACTCAATGGAAATTCAACCTCATTTGGAGAGATATTTTCAATATATCCATAATAGCCGCCATGCTGAACATTTACTAATTTCATTCCTGAGTATTTAGCTGCAGCTATTGCATATATATCGTTCTCAGTGCCAAAGGAAGATGAAAGTAGAAATTTTGATCGATTACTAGCAAATCTATCAAAATATATTTTGTAATTTAGACTTCCTTCAATAAGCGATAAGGGAAAGTACTTTTCTAGCAAAGATGGCAATCTATCAAGAAACCTATAATCATGTGTACTACCTATCGTTGAAAAAAGCTGCTTAACGTCTTTCTGCATAACTCCATCCAGACCATTAAATATTTTTTTTCTAATTAAAGGGTTGAATGGATTACTTTTTATTTGATTCAAGTTTGTTATATCTGTTAAATATTTTAAATAAAACCCTTCACCTTGCAACATATTTTGCATATTAGCCATACTTAATGTTGGAATTCTGTTTCCTGGAAACATTTTGGAAATGATTGAGTAAGTCTTATTCTTAAGTCTATAAAAGAAATTAAAATCGGTAAAAATTGTATTTTTTTGTTTAAGGTCAAACTCTTTTGAAGGGTAGATTTTTTTACTCAAGGGTATATTAAATGCAAAAGATAGATCCATAAGTACACTTTGATTAAACTCAAAACTATTACGGGCGTATGAATCTATATCAACAGCAGTAGAAGGTGCACTTTCTTTTGAACGCCCAATAGAGCCAATACATAAATGTTTTTTATTGTATTCATTAATAAGCATTTGCATTCTTAATGCACGACTAAGTAGTAAACCTAGAGTGCTAGTCACTCCTATACGACTATACACCATTGCCACGGATCTAGGTACACCTAGATACATTGCCATTCTTTCTGCCAATATAGGTATTACATTGCTGTTTATCTTATGGTAAATATCAAACTGTAACTTAATTTTACTTTTCGTCAGTCTTGACGCTTTATCTGAGAATAAATCAACATCTTCTTTATTTTTTGCTTCGCAAAATATCACCCTAACATGCTCTACCTTTTGAGTCATATCTAATAATTTTTTAATGATAGGTTATTTCTAGCCACAATTAAATCGTGAAATGTATCAATATTAACCGACCTCTTAGATGGCATAATATACGCACTACTATCTAAGCCGGTAAAACTACTATCTTTTATAAGAACATCGCGTCGAGTAGCGTATATAGCTCCATTTCGAATATACACAGGTGGTAATTCTTGTCTAGGTCGCATATCTTCATGCCCTTGATCTATATAATTAATTAAACGACCATCTACAACCCTTTTCATTCTTAATGGATGATGCCCTTCAACCTCAACAACACTAATAACAGAGTCTGAATTAGTATCAAGTAAAATATTTATTGCATTCTCAATATCTTTTGTTTGTCGTAATGGAGTTGTTGGTTGTAACATAATCACTAAATCATATTGATACCCTTGCTTAGCTTCCATAAATTTCACAGCATGTTGCATGACAGGAAGTGACAGCGCCTTATCATTTGAAAGATTATTTGGTCTTTTAAAGGGTACCAAAGCTCCGCATGATTGAGCCACATCAGCAATTTCATCACTATCAGTAGAAACAACACAATGCGTCAGCATTTCTGAGCCTAATGCTGCATCAATTGTATATTTAATCAACGGGCTTCCACCAACATCTACAATGTTTTTATTTGGAATACCTTTTGATCCTCCTCGCGCAGGAATAACCGCTAAAATCTTTTTATCATTCATTCCAAAACACTATTAAATTTCATATCTATAATATTATTCATTGAATTACTATCCTTTTCAAGGTAATGCTTTAAATTGTACATAAACAATTTTGCTTGCCTATCCCAGTATCCTTTACTCAATCCTGCAACATGAGGTGACAATATAACATTCTCCATATTCCACAACGGAGAGCTACTTGTTAAAGGCTCTTGGGCAAAAACATCTAAACCTGCTCCTGTAATATTCTTATTTTTTAGCGCTACAATTAAAGCATCCTCATCCACTGTTTCACCGCGACCAATATTTATAAAAAATGCGCTAAACTTCATTTTTTCAAATACTTTTTGTGTAAAAACTTGTTCAGTTTCATTATTTAAAGGTAGTAAATTGATAACATAATCAGCATTAGAAACTGCAGTTGCAATTTTTTCCAGGGTAAAGAAATTATCAACCGAGTCATGTTTTTTTATTGATTTTCCAATAACTGAAACATTCATCTCTAATGCCTTACACACCTTGGCTAACTTCTTTCCAACATCGCCAAATCCAACAATAAGGCAGTGCTCACCTGCTAGCTCGTGAATTTGATCAAAGTAGTTATCGAAGCTATTACGATCCATGTCTTTTTTATTTCGCAATATTTGATTGTAATGCATCCCTCTGGCTAAATTAGTCATAAATGCAATTGCAGAAGTTACCATAGAAGAAACAACAAGCCCCTTGCTACTTGTTATCAAGATACCTCTTTTAGATACTTCATCTATATTCACTCTATTAACACCAACAGAACCAAAATGAATCCACTCTAATTTTGGCATATTCTGTATTATTTCAGGTGTAATACGGTTGCCCCAATATATTGTTGCGTCACTAGTAGTTAAAGGCGAATCTGGTGTATTTACAGGAATAATCTCTACATTAGGAAATGCAATCTTTAAATCCTCTTGTAGCCATTTTGGCAAATGATACAAACGTAAAGGTAGAAATAAATCACATGCAACTAAAGCTTTCTTATTTGAAAGAATAACATTTTCTTTGCTTATCATTATGATAGTCGATAGCCACTATTGGGCTGGAATTTATATTTATGAATTAGTGAATCGTCCAAAGCAACTCCTAGACCTGGTACGTTAGAGGCATGCCATACTCCATCTTTTATTATCGGCGGCTCCACCCACATTTTTTCAGTTAACTCTAGGGAAACCATAGGGCTTTCAAGAATACCTATAGATGGTGCAGCAAGCGCAACCTGTGCATTGGCAGCTAAGGCTACCGCACTTCCCCAAACATGAAGAGCACTATTTAATTTCATTAATTCAGCTTTTTTTGCTAATTCAACACAAGCAAGTATGCCACCGGAATGAGTAGCGTCAAACTGCAAGACATCTACTGCTCGCAAATCAAGTATAGCTTGATACTCTACATTGCCACTATATGCCTCTCCTGCTGCAATAGGAACTAGCTTACTGTGGCACACTTCTGCCAAACCTTTTATATTCTCAGGATGTACGGGCTCTTCTAACCATCTAAGATTAAAATCTACAAGGTTTTTGGCACGACTTATTGCTTTTTCGGCACTCCACGCAGGTCGAAGCGTCCCCATGATTGCATCCACCATAAGGTCATTATTGCCAAATGTATTCCTTGCATTTTCTACTCTTTTGATATCAGTATCCCAATCTTGAAAGCCTACTCGCATCTTGTAGGCTTTATAGCCAAGATCTAAAATATTTTCCACATCTTTTATAATTTCATCTGGAGTAAAAACCACTGTACCGCTACTTGCATATAGTGGAATACTTTTTCTAGAATTATTATTTATTAACTGACTAATTGGCACATCTAAAATCTTACCCCTTGCATCCCATATAGCTATCTCAATAGCACTAAATACACTCCGTAAAATTCCATTACTTCCAATGAAAGGGATGTTCTTTATATCATCGAAAATTGAGTCATCTCCTATCAAGCGACCAACAAGATAACTTTCCAAAAAACTCACTACTGGCTCCATTAACTCCGGCGCATAAACTCCAGAGTACGTCTCACCTAAGCCATAAACGCCTGATTCAGTATGCACTTTTACCAATCCTACTGATTTAACTCCTAGAGGCTGTCCGAGAGACTCACCTTTACCATAAGGGGATGATAAGGCAAAGCCTTCAACTCTCTTAATACTCTCATCAATCTGTTTATACATTTTTCTCGTCTTTTCCGGTGTACTTGATACCACTTAGAATGATCTCGATAGGCGTTTCATCATCCAATCGTAAAGCATACAATAAATTATTTAATGGAAAAATTCCCACCTTATCCCCGACTAAGCCTCCCCTGCGTATAATTGGCGCTAATGTTACACATCCAACACCATAAAGGGCACGATGTAGTGGGTTTTTTTCCACTCTAGGCATCAATGCATCACCAACTTGGGAGTAAATACCGTCCACACCTTCTTTCCAATAGTTACCAAAATCAACATAACTAGAAAAAACCGAATCTAAACCTTCATATTGCAATTCTAAAATTAACTCATCAATCAATTCAACCGGCCTGAAAGGATATAAATAATTTATATATGCCACGGCTTCTGGAAAATCATCTAATGCTTCAATACACTTTAAAGCATACTGCAATACTTTTTCTAATGACAAATTTGGGTCTTTTATAGTATCAGGTCGAGTTATAACTTTAACCTTGTTTTGAATTGCCAAATTACCAACAATTTCATTGTCAGTTAATACATATATGTTATTAATGTATTTAACTTCTTTTAAATAATCTAAAGAGCGCTGAAGAAAGTCAATATCACCTACTACCTTGTGCTCCCCAAGCACAGGCAAAACTACAACAAAATTAGCAATTTCAGGTCTAAAGGATTTGGGTAAGTCGCCAATACTTTCTACATCTAATTTATCCAGTATTGTGGCAATACCTTTCGCTCTATCTGATGAATTACTATGCTGATGTAATCCATGATAATGATAAACAGAAGCGCTTGGTTCATAAATAATCTCATAGCCAGCTTCTATCACCAACTTTCCCCAAATTCTGTCTTCAATATTGGTCGCCTTTTCGTCGAAAGGGAATTTATCCCAAAGAGCACGTGGCAGCATGCTATTTGCATTGTGAAAAAAGTAATCTTTAAGTTGTACTTTTTTATCTTGACCAAATGCAATTAACAAGTCTCTTTTGTCCGCATCACTGGTATAAGATAGTGGTAGTTGGCGACCGTACACACCGGCTAACTTTTCATTCCCATCGAAATTATTATATAGATTTTGTAGCCAGTACTTGTCTTTAGGAATGCAGTGAGCAGAAATGCATACAATATAATTTCCTGTCGAGGCACGAATTCCATCATTTAGTGCTTTTCCTGGAAGAAACTTATCAATATTAACAATAGTAGATACAGGATATCGTTTGGCTACTTCAACCGTATGATCAGTACTATTATTATCAACCAAAATCACTTCAAAATTATCAAAGTCTTGATTAAAAATCGCACCTAAACAATGTGCTATCCATCTTTCCTCATTATAGGTTCGAACAATAATCGATACTTTTAAGGACTTTGAATTCATTTAAACATTTCAAGATTTAATAGTTCGTCTGCGGATATATCTTGAGTAGCCTTTTTGCCAATAATTTTATGCGCATCTTTGGATGGAATTCCTGTGCCTGGATTGCGGTATGCAACCATATCAGCTGTCAACTTTGCACCTAGAGGGATATCTTGTGATGATGCCATAGAAACATGATATTTATTCCTAGTAATCCATTCCGTCTTGCTAACATTCTTTTCACCAGTGCCTTTGATTTTTTCAATGTTTCTAATATCTTTTACCATTGCAATAAAATCTTTTGGATTCAATGACATTTTATGGTCAAAACCTATCATTTCATTATCCAGCGTGTAATGCCTTTCAATGGCAATAGCGCCCATTGAAACTGCTGTTAGTGTTGGTAAATAACCTAGCTCATGGCCAGAATAACCGACAGGCAAATCAAATTTCTCTTTCAACACATTGATCATATTCAAGTTGCATTCATCGAGAGGAGTTGGGTATGCCGACACACAATGTAATAATACTAAAGAGGTCTCGTACTTTTTAAAAATTTTCACCGCAGTATCAATCTCTTCCAGTTCAGCCATACCTGTAGACATTATGGATTGCTTTCCTGTTTTAGCTAAGTGTTCCAATAGTTCAATATTAGTTGCACTGTGGCTAGCTAATTTATAAATACTGATACCTAATTCCTCAAGAAAATCAGCTGCTTCAGGATCAAATGCTGTACATAGAAAATCCAAGTCTTGATCTTCAGTATATTTCTTAATAATCTTATATTGATCCATATCAAACTCAAGATGCTCTCGAATTTCTCTATAGGTTTTCCCAAAATCTGGAAACCTTTCATCTGGTGCGTCTAAGGTCGCTTTGACAGCAAGCTTATCAACCGTTCTTTTTTGAAATTTGACCGCATCGGCACCCGCTTCAACAGCCAAATCAATTAATTGTTTTGCAATTTCAACTGAGCCATTATGGTTTAACCCGGCCTCAGCAATAACATAGCAAGAATTCTTTCCACTTTTATTTAACATATTTTTTTTCATTTAAATTCCTTATGTAGTTTTTTTACTTATGATATCAAAAAAATACTGTTCCTTTATCACTAAAACACCTATCACAAGCTTTTGAAAATATTGCACTAAATAGCTTTCCTAAACTTGAATGTATTTCAGTATCATGCATAACCATTAATCTTATTAGCAATTAATTTAGATCCATCAATTGCGGGAGGAACGTAAAATTCTATGCTTTTTTTGTTTTTCTTTAGTGTTAAAAATAACCCCTTTTGAATTGTATTTTCAAAATATTGATAATCACTCAACCTATGCTGATAGGGTGGGCCACACACATTAAGCTCTTGATTTCCGTTTATATTAAAGAATAGAGTGTCAACCTCTAAAGAAAGAGCCTCTAGTCCCAGTGTCGAAAACATGGTTACTACCAATTTAGACTGAGACACAGTACGATAAGATTCATTAGAATTGCATGGATATTTTAAAATTATATTCGAATTTTTCGCCCAATCTTCAATAGCTTCACTCACATATTTTTGACTTTTTTCGTATTTACGCATTAAATAAACTATACTTAATTCTTCATGCTTAATTGAAAATTCTTTCACTTGATCTAAAAATTTAAGTACATCTTCACCTTTGCCTGCAGGCAGCCACATTTCTAGTCCTTTCACAGGAAAACCTTGATCGATAAATAATATATCAATATTAATATCAACCTTATCTATTTTTTTTAGAAAATTATCCAAAGGTAGTGTTGGCACAATATCAAAATTATGAATTACCGACCCTACTGACTGATACATCTCTATTGTATTTTTGTTCATTGCAAAAAGATGATCAAAATATGAGTAACTAATTCCTGAACTTCTACTCCTTATTCCATTCTGTATACCGCAAAATTTTCTCCCTCCAGAACTATAAAATGAGGAATAAAGCGCTGCTGAACACGTATTATCCCTAACTGTTAAAAAAATATTTGCCGAATTATATTGAAAAAAACGACGACCTCTATAATAAACTACTAAAGTTTTTAATAATGCATTAGCTAAAGACGCTCTTTCAAATAATAAAAGTATGCATACGCAGGGAAAGGCCAACCACGCTGTAAAAATAACTCTCCAGGAATCAATGCGCAAGAATTGATTATCCATTATCCCGTCACAATCTAAACCTTCGCCAATATATCGTATATCCTTGCCCTTAAACTCTTTAACCAGAGTTGAAATATTATTATTCTTGTATTCTATTGATATAGCTTCACATAGAATGTGACTATGTTCTTTCTTATTTGGCATAGGTACGGATCTTGACATCATATACAGCCCAATGAATGGGGTAGATAATAAATATATTATATTTATAAACATCGAATACCTGACGCTTTGATACTCTTCACCAGAATAACGTGCAACAGACATTTGAAAAAGCTTTTTACTCATATTTGGCAAAAGCAAGATTCTTATTATATTCCTCATTAGATTGGATAATTTTTTCCGAACTCTAGCACCTTTCAAAAGGTAAATTTAACTACATTCAAATAACACATTTTAAATATCATCACTCGCCCAGCTTTTATTTGCTTACTTCGTTAATAAATAATTCAACAATATTTAATTGACTTCTCGCATATTTTAATATTATTTTGTTTTTAATTAATACCATCTTATCACTCCCCCACCATTCATTAATATTTGCATCTATACTTTCTATCATACTTGCTGCTGACTCAGGAGTTCTATGAAAGATGCCAACCTCCTCCATTTCAAGCAATAAAATCTCAAATTCCTCATTCACCCTCCAACAACTATCATTAAAGAACAAGATAGTTGGCTTATCTATTGATAGAGATTCAAAAAAAGTTGTATATAAATTATCACAAACTACTAGTGATGCACCTGAAATAGACTTAGAATATCTTACCTCGGCATCCATTCTTATACCAATATTTAAATTCTTTATCCCTTTAACTTGATTCCATCCATACTCCTTATCGTATGGATAGCCTCTATACACAATTTTCTTCCTTATTGATTTAGACAACTTTAAAAAAAATCGATGCTGCCATGCAATATAATCATCTTCAAACTCCACTCCTGATGGTTGAGGAAATCCATCGAATTGGAATTTGCTACAACTCGTCCCTACATATAGATACTTAATTGAAAGGGTATTTGTAGTCTTTTTAACACTATCAATAAATTGTGACGTTCTGAAACTATAAAATGCTTTAGTATTGGATTGAGTTTCCCAGCCCCAGGTTAAGTATTTATCTACATTATTAATTTCAATATCAATAATATTAGTATTGCTAACGCCATACGGCCCACCACCATGCTGCAAACCAATTAAAACTCCTTTTCTTTTTTTTATCTCTGCAGCAACTACTTTTAATCGTTCATTGCCATACATTCCTGTTGCACTAACAAGTTTCATTGGAAGGATGCCTTTAACACTAAGCTTTAATAACTTAAACCCTTCTACATAAACATAAGGAATATGATTTAAAATATTCTCATTCAGCGCAGCTTCATAATCATTATTAGATGCTACAGATATTTTCCATAATCTTGTTGATCTACATAAATTGGCATTTTTAGTTGGGGCATGCAATGCAACCGGAAAAGAAATAAATTTAAACTTTGATTTAAAAAAAATTAAAATATAATTTGAACTACTAATCATTGAATCAACCAGAATCACCTTATTTTTAATAAATTTACGTAATAAAAATTCTAAAAAAATAATTAAAAATCTTTTATACCAGACTTGGCGTGAAGGTCTATATACCATCATCCAAGAAGATGCACTTATATTTTTTTTTTTTCTGGAATAACAGCGCTTCAAGTGAATATTAAAATCCAACTCATTTCGCAACAATACAAAACTAGTGTAGTCAAATGGAACAACGTAATCAATTGAACTAGAGCTCGAGTTCAAATTCGGCTCACCAGTTCTAAAGATAAATTCAGTTTGATTAATGTATTCCATTAACCAAGGCCCTATAATTAAGCTCCAATATTCAGAACCCTCACTCACACCATGAATAAAATTTAATTGCCTAGTAAGGTATGAAAGATATTTTGTATACGCTAATTCTCTACAAGCTGTAATCTTATTCATTTGTTTATCACCCAAAAACCTCTGACAACTTTTTAAAATTTCTTATATAGAACATCCTAAGAAGCCTTCTTCTTATTCTGGTTCAATTTTATACTTTCTTGGTACACGTCCACTGGCTTTTTATAGTCTAATGTTTCATGGAACCTACGATGGTTATAAAAATCAATATAGTCATCCACATCAGTAGTTAACTCACTGATATTTTGATATTCATTTAAATAGATTCTCTCAACTTTGGCGCTTCGCCAGAAGCGCTCAATGCAGCTATTATCTGTGGCTCTGCCTCTGCCATCCATGGATATAGTAATACCTAGATTTTTAAGTTTTTGAGTGTGTACCTCACTGGTGTATTGACTACCTTGATCGGTATTAAAGGTCTCTGGATGTGGATATTTAGCTAGCGCATCATTGAGTACACTCATCACTAACTGAACATCCATGGTGTTAGATATTCTGTGTGATAGTACAGCTTTGCTGTGCCAGTCAATGATGGCTGCCATATAGACCATGCCACCGGCAATCTTGATGTAGGTGATGTCATCACTCCAGACATGATTAGAATGGCTAATATTAAGCCCTCGAAGCTTGTATGTGTATTTCTTATGCTCTTTGATTGGTATGGTAGTATTAACTTGCTTAACCGCTAGAACAACTTTTAAGCCGAGCTCTTGACGGTAGCGAGCTACCGTGTTTAAACTTACCTTGATACCATCCTCAAGCAATTGCTGATGCACCTTCTTCTCACCATAGATTGGCATCTGTTCAAATACCCTGGTGATATGATTTTTAATTGTTTGTTTGGCGTGGTTAATTCGTGGCTGGTAATACAAGCCACTTCTGTTAATGCCAAGCAGCTGACACTGATGATTAACAGATAGAGATGGTGCAGAGGTTTTAGAGCGATTGGATGGCTTGAAATCAATCAATTGTTTTAAGTTAGATGAGTCCAAGCTTTTTAGCTTTTTTGCAAGCCATTCCTTCTCTACGGTTACCTTGCCAACCAGTGCAGTTAAGCGCTCGTTCTGCTCTTGTGATTTAATAAGCTCTTCCTTGTATTCTTTAACTGCTTTAGATGGCTCCATAGCAATCTCAGCATTAGCAAGAAAGGTCTTCTTCCAGTTCACTAGATTCTGTGGAAGAATATTATGTTTGCTGGCAATCTCTGCCAGGGTGTCTGCATTTTGCAGTAGTTCAAGAACAAGTTTAGTCTTGAATGCTGAGCTGTAGGTTGTTCGCTTTTTACTCATATTTTTTACTCCGAATTGTTGGGTTAAGTTTAACTCGTTCGAAATAAGAAATCTTAAATTGTTGTCTTAATTTGTTGGGCGCTATATTTGATATAGGCCGTCCCACCTAAAAATATTAATATTTTACAAGGGCTGCTATTTATTATTATTTTATTAATTATGCGATTTTCTATAATAAACTTTATAATGAAACATATACAATAGCGCAAAAAACCATAAAATTTGCTGCTGACTTGTAAACATAAAGGCCACATTAGTGCTAATTAAAAATAATGCCACGTTAACCCCATTATGGAAATTTTTATATTGCGTTCTAATTTTTAACAAATAATTTATTGGGTACCAAATCATTACACCTGCGGCAAAAAATCCCAAAATCCCAAAATCTACAACCAATGTTATAAATGTATTGTGTTCTGATGACCAAAAAAATGAATTCAGTATTTTTGCATGCATAGCATTAAACTTAAACTGAAACAATTCACTGTAATTATTATAATATAAAAAATTATTAAAGTCTTGCGTCAATGCAAAAGGTATCCCTTCATGAGACATTAGTTTTAATGTCGCTGAAGGGGTTACCCCCATAATTCCAAAATAATTCAGTATGTCTATAGCTCTCAACCATCGCGTAAATCTATCATATGTTGATTCTAATGAAGGATGCCCTCCAATTTCTGTCTGCTCTATTGCATAGATAAGAAAAAAATACAGAGCTACGAATAAAATCAATGCAACAACACTTTTAAAATAAATTCGATATGAACTAAATAGAAACTGAAGAAGAAAAAAGAACACCAACATCAATTGATAAGACCTTTCTTGTGTTGCGTACACTCCTAGCAATGCAATAACTCCGAATAATATTTGAGTCCACGCTCTTTTTCGGTAGAAAATACCGCCAAAAACATAAAAAATAATACTCGAAATTCCCACATAATTAGCATTATGCAATACGCCATAGTACATATCTTTTTCATGATGTGATATAAAAAGACCGCCAATTCCATCAAAAGATAGTAAAGGATAATATAAAAACAATGGTCCAATTGATATAATAGCGCTACCCAACCATATAGTACGTACGATTATCATCCACTGAACCTTATCGTGAATTGCTCCAATCAATAAGAAAAATATTCCCCATACGTAATACACAGCTAGAGATTTTATAGCAGAAAACATCCCAATACTGTCAACAAAAATTGGGCTAGATATTGCTAGTATCAATAGGTTAGCTAATGTATAAAGAATAAAGAAAAAATAAACTCGAAGCCACTTACGTGAAATAACTATACGCTTGAAATTTAACAATAGAAAAACAAATAAGCCTATTAATTGGAGAATTACTGAAACACGAAACCCTGGAAAATATTCGTTTAAATGGCCGCTTAAAAGGGTTGTAATTAAAAAGAAATAAATTAATCTACTATATTTATTTATTAATGGTTGAGTGTATTTTTTCTGAATGTGCATTAGTGTCACTGAAATGAAGGTATGGGCAAATTAATCCATTCTACCAATAATTAATATTGGTGAGTTTGTTAACATTATTCACCCTTTGTTATTCATAAATACTTCTGCCAATTGAAAATCAAACTTATCGTCAATATCAATAGAGATTTTTTTATCCATTTTATAAGCAAAAATACTATTTTTTAAAAAAAATCCCTCTTCTTTTAATAATTTATCTGTTTCGCAAATATAAATAGCGCCATTTAATCTATAATATTTTTCTAAATCCTGACTTCTTTTATTTAGAACTTCATCTTTTAAAAATCCCTTCATTGATAAACTATCATCCAATCTGTTTGACCACAAGGGTGAGTGATCCATTTTACAAACACTTACAACTGCATCAGCTTTCTTTGACACTAGCAACTCTACAGCTTCATCTATATGCTTTTCATTTCTAAGTGGTGAAGTTGGCTGAAGTAAAACTATATAATCATATTTTTCACAATTATCCACTGTATGCTTAATTGCACCAAATGTCGTAGCTGTATCACTTGCTAATTCATCTGGCCTATTAATCGTAACAGCACCATATTTTTTGGATATAGTCAATATTTCATCATCGTCACTTGTAACAACAACTTTATCTATGTATTTACTATTTAAACCCGCTTCAATACTCCATGCTATTAAAGGCCTACCATTTAAATCAAGTATATTTTTTCTTGGCAGTCTTTTACTATTACCCCTTGCAGGAATAATTGCCAAAAATGTTTTATTTTTATACAATCAAAATACCTTGAAATATTCATTATTGGCTTTTTCAAATTCTTCCATCCTACCAATATCCAGCCAATACTCTCGTATCGGAAAAGATGTGCACTTTAAGTTTTTATCAATTACTTTCTCGAAAAGTGTTGGCATATCAAAAAACTCATTTTCTGGCACAAAATCCAAAACTTGAGCGTCTAGTACATACACTCCACCGCTAACATAAAAACTATGCACTGGCTTTTCTACAATACTTTTAATATTCGCACCCTTTGAATTTACAACACCATAGGGCACCTGAAAATCATATACTCTCACCCCCATAGTGGCTACCGAGCTATTTTCAATATGGTAGTCCATCATATGTTCAAAATTTATATTGGTAAGCAAATCTCCATTCATCACAAAAAATGGCTCGCTCAATAATTCACGCATAAAATTTAGTGCGCCAGCTGTGCCCATTCGCTTATTTTCATGAATATATTTGATACTCACTCCAAAGTTTGAACCATCTCCAAAATAGTTTTCTATAATTTCTGACTTATAACTAACACTAAGAATAATTTCTGTAAACCCATATTTTTTAAAGCCTAATATTATACTTTCAAGTAGAGGTTTACCCCCAACCTTTAACATCGGTTTTGGGGTTTTATTAGTAAGGGGTCTTAGTCTTGTGCCAAGCCCTCCCGTCATTAATACCACTTTACTTCTTTTGTGTTTAGACTTTAAAAGCTCATCAACTACCTCTATACCTAAAAGTTTTCCTTTGCTATCTATAATCGGAATTTGATAAAGTTTTTTGTCTACTGCTATTTCAAGTATCTTTTCTTTGGAATCGTCAATTTTACAAACTGTTGGTGTTTTAAAAATGACTGAATCTATCGTATCATCCAATGAAAGGTTATTTAAAATACCCCTCCTTATGTCGCCATCTGTAACGGTACCCACAAGTTTTTCATTTTTATCTACCACAACGCCTATCTTTATGGCGCCACTATCTATGATTTTCAGCGCATCTCTTATTGTGGATTCTGGGCTTAGTAAAATATCTTTGTAGTTTTTCATTGGATCTCTTTTAAAAGTACAAAACTCTCTGCATAGTCACATCCACAAGTAGCGCCTCTTAATGTTCCTAGTGCCCTAATGTTTCTTTCACTTCTTGGAAACGGATGTTCGCCCATTTCGCTTTCAAATACTTTCATAATTTCAATTTTTTTATCCATATTATTACTTATATCAATAAACACATTTGGTACAAAGCTATCCTCTTTTGTACTTGGTGCAAACTCTGTCTCGCTTAAAGTTTCCATCATATAAATTTTCTTAATAAAGGGATAACGAAAGGTTTTTGTACAACTATATGCCGCATCAAAAATATATTTATGATCACCATGAACATCACCCTTAAAGGGTAAATAAATAATATTTGGCTTTATTTTGTTAATAATGGATGAAATTTTGGAAATTAAATCGCTCATGCTATATTCATCTATTTTTGTGGTTGACAACCCCAATCTATTGACCGAACTGAACCTAAATAACTCTTTGACTTTGTCAATCTCCTTCTCCCTCTTTTCAACAATAGTCTTTTCGAACCCCTCTGATTCTTTTATGTCAGTAGCAATCAGCCAATGAATTTCATCACCATTAGCCTTGTGCTTTAACAGAGTGCCTCCACAACCTAGCGTCTCATCATCTGGATGGACGGCTATTGCCAATACTTTATTTGTCATGCTAACTCCACTTTTAGAGGGTCTTCAATTTTTGCTATCATAGATTTAAAATCTGTTGATTTGATAATGTCATATGCTTTATTTGCACTATTACCATCACCATATGAATTTTGCAATGTTTCTAAACTATTTACGAAATCTTTTGACACTGCTTTGTCAATACTTACTCCTATTTCTTTATAGCCTGCCCCGCAAAACATAACATTTTTATCTGCATATCTTCCTGTTTGTCGCAGGCCAACATTAATTGCTGGAATTTTCAAGCTAGCCGCTTCACAAATACCGGAAGAAGAATTTCCAATAATAAAATTAGAATGCTTATATATTGACATAAATACGTTTCTTTCTAGATTTTTATAAAAAATGAAATTTTTATTATCTTTATATTGCTCTATGACATCTAGAATATGCTGATTACCTGGATCAACATTTGGATAACTTACAAAAGAATTAACATTTCTCTCATCTAGGTTATTTAAAATATTTCTAAAATATTCACCTGCATTCTCCATTTCTGCAGTTACAGGATGAAAAATCACTAATGCAAAGTCATTAAAACTATTTTCTACGTCAAATAAGCTTCTAATTTCTGTTTTTGAAAATGGTTGAAAATTAACAAATTTATCTAGTGAAATATTACCTGTAACAAAAACTCTTTTTGGATCTTCGCCCATTCTAATTAATCTTTTTCTATGCTCTTCAAGTGTTACAAAATGAGCGGTAGATAACTTTGATGTAGCATGACGAATTGGATTATCAATATATCCATCCTCAACATGATCACCTGCAAAAATATGGACAGTAGGAATATTTAAATACCCTCCTATCATAGAGTACATTAATACATCCTCTCTATCACCTACATACATCATCAAATCTGGACTAAATTTAGCTATAGACTCTAAAGAGCTTTGAAGCAATATACTTGCACTTTTCGCTCTTGACAAGCCTGTATCAGAATTCAGAAGTGTTTCAATCTCAAGCAATATATTAAATCCATCTTTTTTGATTTGATCTACGCTATATCCAAAACTATGAGATAAATGTGCGCCACTAACTATAATTCTAAAATCAATATTTTCATCTTCATGAAGCAGCCTATATAACGGTGACATCAAATCATAATCAGATCGAATTGAACTAAACGCTAATATTTTTTTCATTAAAATACATCCGAAATAATTAAATCTTTCTTAAACTCAGTGCCATCTAAAGAGCTATCAAAAAATCTATAGCCAAAAATATAATCAAACTGTTTTTTATCTAAATGTTGATTTAATTCATGATCTAACAATAAATTAAACTCTTTACCCTTATCAAGCATTGAAAAATCAACACCATTAAAAACTAAATCAAAACTATCACCAAAGCTTTTTAATATATTGTTATTTTTTTTAATATAATTTTTATTTGGCTTATTTAATCGCCATTCAATATTTTTTTTATCTTGTATATTGAATGAAATTGAATCTAAATAAGCTTTCTTCTCAATTTTTTGCAATTCATCATAATTAAATTTTGCAACATATAGATCTTCCTCTAGAATCCAATTTAATCTTTTCTTAAATCCAGCAGCAGATTTTTTATTAGGGAATCCACAAACAAACTTATAGCCTAGCTCTTTAGCTTGCTTATATATTTCACTTGCCTGCTCAATAAAAATTCCATATTTTCTATATGAGGCATCTACCATGGTAGTCATCGATAAAACACCATTTAAAGGTTGTTGTTGATATAAAAAACTCATAGGTATAACAGCATAATGCCCTACTAGTTTTTCTCTATCAAAATATAGTGAAACAAGAGGGCTTCCATTAGGGTTATCAATAAATGCCCATTGCCATAATTCTTCATCGATAGCATTATTAAAACTATTTCTATACAGTTCGAATATTTGTGATGTATATTTCAATAATTCTTTTTTACTATTAATTGTTATTTTTTTAAATTCTAGTGGAACATAAAGTTCAGCCTCACCATCGGTAACAACTTTATTCTTAACTTTGCATACAGTTTTAAATTTAACTCGCCTCTTGTTTATATCTATACTTGTTACAATCACTGTAGCAGTAATCATATCATCTATATATACTGGTCTTTTAAATCTCAATGATTGTGATGTATATACACAACCCTCTCCTGGAATTTTGGTGCCAAAAAGAGCCGAAAAATACGAAGCCGTCATCATCCCATGTGCGATTCGTTTTTTAAACCTTGAATTGCGTGCATACTCTTCATCTAAATGGACTGGATTCCTATCTCCTGAAATACCTGCAAAATTCTTTATATCTGCATCAGTGATAGTTTGAGAATAACTCACCTGCATTCCAATAGATATTTCTTCTAAAGGTACTTTATTGAAAATTAAATTTAAACTTGACATTGGTCACCCCTCACTCTTTATCAACTCATCTTTTTGGTAGTTTTTAATTGCAATACCGCCAAGGACATCATCCCATTTCATTGGATTTATTCCTGCTCCTGGCCGCTTAGTAGAAATATTTTTTTCAGATAGGATGTCGCCTTTCTTAATTGCACATTTAGCAACAATAGATTTTCTAGCGACATCTATATTAACAGTTTCACTTGGCGATGGCTTTTTCTCACTACTTCCCAGTGCTTTTTCAATGTTTCTAATTGCGCTCACCATAGATTTTAATTCTTCCGGCTCTAATGATGCTTTGTGATCCGGCCCATCCATTGTTTTATCTAACGTGAAGTGCTTCTCTATTACACTCGCACCCATTGCTACAGCAGCTATATCAACCTCTATACCCAATGTGTGATCACTATATCCTATGGCAATATCAAACTCTTTTTGTATGGTTAACATAGCGTTGAGATTGACATCTTCCATTGGCGTTGGGTACATAGTATTCGCATGTAGTATTGTAATATTATCTTTAGATGTGCCTGCATTAATCAAGATATTTAACGCATCCCCAACCTCTTCAAGATTTGACATACCTGTAGATAAAACAACCTGCTTACCTAATGAGCCAACATGTCTTAAATATGGCAAGTTAGTAATTTCACCACTAGGTATTTTAAAAATTTGCAACCCGAATCCACTTAGCAGATCAATACTTTCATGATCAAAGGGTGTAGATAGAAATATTATGTCTTTTTCTTGGCAATAAGCGATCAACTCCTTATGGGTATCTACATCAAGCTCAAGCTTTTTTATCATATCAAACTGAGATTCTGATGCATCTGTAGTTTGCTTTTGATAGTCAGCTTTTTGTGCATTTTTTGATACTAGACTTTCAGCCTTAAATGTTTGAAACTTTACTGCATCTGCACCAGAATCAACTGCGATTTCTATCAATCTCTTTGCCAGATCAAGAGAGCCATTATGGTTAACGCCTGCCTCTGCAATGATAAATACTTTATTTTTTTTCAAATCTATTTCCTATCTTAATGTCAATATCAGAAGTATATTCAGTAATCTTAATAAAACTGTCTTTTGTCTTTACTATGAAGCCTGTTTCATCTATATTTAGAATTGCACCCTCAATACATTTATATGCAACCGCTCCTGTCACCATTTCAGCTTTATTTATTTTTACCTCAACTCCATTTATAAATGCTCTTGCCATTGGACCGGGGCTACAAATAGACCTTATAAAATTAAAAATATTTCTTGAACCGTCTTTCCAGTTTATATTTTCATCACCTATTTTTCTCTGAGAGCAGTAAAATCCTGTTGGATGAATATCTTCTTGTTTTTTTCCTGCAACACTACCATTCTTAAACAGGCAAACTGCCCTATATAAGATAGATGCACAGGCATTATAAGACCTAGCCAAAAGCGTTGAATAGTCATCAGTATTATCAATTGGATGCACGTCTTGTAAAATAATGTCGCCGGTATCTATACCTTCATCAACATAATGAACTGTAATTCCAAACTCTGATTCGTCGTTAATCAAAGCCCAATTTAAAATATTTCGACCTCTATAAAATGGTAATTTCCCCGCATGACAATTAATAATCTTATAACTTGTTAAGTTGATAATTTCATTTTTAAAAATTTGATTAAAAGACATCGATACAAATAAATCACACTGATATTTAGACAATTCTTCAATAAATTCAGCTGAATTGACATTTACATTCTTTATATAATCTATGTTGTATTTTTTACAATACTGCTTTAGAGTTACATCTTGCGTATCAAACCTTACGCATATAAATCTTATTGAAATTTCATTATCAATGATTAGTTTATTAAAGGCCTCATGACTCCAGGGACCGTCTGCAAAATAACCTATATTTAATTTTTTACTCATATTAATACACTACTAGGTATATTAACCACACGGTCTTCTAACCACTCTGCATTTATTAAATCACCACATTGCGCATGTTTAAACATTGGTAATTTATTCATCAATGTCCAAACTGGGCGGGTCATTACATTTTGTAAGTTAGTTTCATTCAGGAATTCATCCCGTTGCTGTTTATTTTTAAGGAGAATTGAATTTAACCAATAATTTGATTTACTTTCCATTGGCTCTTTAACAAAAGCATAGTCAATACTTCTAAAGAACGCTTCATACACATTGGCTAACTTACGCTTGCTGCTAATAAAATTATCTAGATTTTCTAATTGCGCAACTAACAAAGCGGCATTTAAGTTTGGCATGCGATAATTGTAACCAACCATATCGTGATTAAAGTCCCACTTGTGCGGTATTTTGGCAGTTGTAGTTAAATGTTTAGCTTTTTTTGCAAGAGCCTTATCATTGGTGACAATGCATCCACCACCGCCAGCCGTAATAATCTTATTCCCATTAAAACTCATAACCCCTACCTGTCCAAAGGTTCCGGTATGCTTGCCTTTATATATACTGCCAACACTTTCCGCAGCATCTTCAATTAGAAACACATGGTGCTTATCACAAATTTCTTTAATTTCATCTATTCTACAAGGGTGTCCAAAGGTATGCATAGGTACGCATGCCTT
>Ga0255775_1000574_pt1 | contig 36863 bp, 27 predicted proteins | sample 011ome_26_FD_179973 | JGI IMG/M metagenome (GOLD analysis project Ga0255775, IMG submission 179973) | Coastal salt marsh microbial communities from the Groves Creek Marsh, Skidaway Island, Georgia - 011511BT metaG (version 2) | ecosystem: Environmental > Aquatic > Marine > Intertidal zone > Salt...
TGTCAAACGCAATCTTTACCAATTTTCGATTTTAAGCAGAATAATAATCGAAGTCGATGCAATGTCCGTCGATATCGCACTCAATCTTAGCGATTTCCATATCGTCGGAAGTAATCTCGATTGTGCCGGAAGCAGGTACAATAGTGGGGTCGATTGTGCATCCTACGGGATTGTATTCGCATCCGAAAACTGCGTCGTAAAGAGCGTCGATTGTGTTGAAGTCAAAATTCATCTTAGTTTACCTTAAAAAGTGTTGTCTCTTGTATGTCTCCCATTATACATACTTATCGGCAAAAGTCAATAGGTCAGTTGACATATTCTAGGATTATTTCGGAAATATATTTTTTGCTTTTTTCTGCATTTTTGCTATTGACAGAGGGTGGGGTTTTATCTTCAAATTTAATGGGGTGTATTTCCCCTTAAAAAGCCGGGGTGGTCCAAACACAATCACCAAATATATGTATATGTATTAGCTAAACTAGCCCCTTAATGCTTCGGTTTGCGCTCTTTGCTTCTACACATTACGCAAATGAAATGTTTATTCGTCATCTCGAACACCTTTGTTCCGCATTGCTTGCACACTGGAGGCCCGTATACGACTCTCACTGATGATTTCTTCTCTTCTTTGGTCATCTGCACTCCCCCAAGTTCTAAGGTCTCTAACGGTCATTCCGCAGGCTTCACAGAAGTTAAATTCATTCAGCCCGCACTGTCTGATGCATGGTGATTTCATCTGATCTCTAAATTTATTTGTTTTGCGTTGACATTCTTTCCGGCGATGTATTTGTGCTTATCGAAAAGCTCGCCGTCTACCCACCAGTCCTCAACGGGGCCGTGACCATCAAATATAACATTTTCAATTAATAACCTATATCCCAAGTCCGTAAGGACTTGTCTCCAGATACGACACTCCACCTCGAAGTTACTTTTGCTGTCTCTAGAAAGATATAGATTATGCTCTATGGTCATGAACCTAAATTTATACTTATTGAAATCAAAGTCGTTGAAAACTTTATGCTGTGCCGCATCAACGTCAAAGGAAATATAGTCGATGACATCAGGACAGTTATATCTTTTTAATATATCGTTAATGTTCTCTTTTAGCAAATCTGCACGTAGAAGGTTACAGCTACGAAACTTAGAGCTACTCTCGACCCACTCTTCTTCTAAGTCGATACAAATACCATTCCAACCTCTAGACTGTTCCAAGAACAGTGTGTTGCTGTGATATCCGAGAGGTCTCCAGCTCGTCTCGAAATTAGTTCCAGCACCAATGTCAAGAAAATAACCGGCGTCTTCGTTGATGATGTAGTTAGCGGCCTCATCTTGCCGTATTTGACTATAAAACATTATTTCTCCTATATACATACCCCCACCTTTTACCCTACCAAGCAAGTCTCGGAAGGGTTTAAGATAACTATTAGTGAGCCACCAACCAGATGCTTGCTTGAGTGTGTGGGTGAGAGGTGTTAAACTCACAACTAAATAAATTCTTATTTAATTTCTTATTACTAAGACCGTCATCTGTCAAATGTAGTAGGTATGGGTAGTACCTACGCCCAACTCCTAACCATCAGAAGTAGATTTTTTATCTGGCTTTCGCCGTCCAAGCGCCACGAACAGGACATTTTTTTACGTGACAGCGTTATAAAATACTTACAAAATCTAGTTATCCCGGTGTAATACCAATATATTATAGTAAATTTACACCGTTAGGGCAGGAAAAAATAGAAATTTTACCTTACGCTGTGTATAATTATGTAAGGAGAACTAAAAATGAAACAAATAGATAAGAAATTAGAATCACAGCTTGTTTGCAAGTCTGTAGCCTCATTGAATAAGCAGATTGCTCAGGACATGAACAAGAAGGACAAATCTTTACAGGAATTACTAGATGAAAAAGAAGAAGGTGGTATTCACACACAGCGCGGTGGAGAAAGTCGATAGCGACCTACTACTGGTTGATAAAGATCTTTCTTTCTGGAAAAATACCAACAAAGAAATAGAATTTTTTACAGAACAAAACCTATTCTACAAACTCTATAAAATAGGCGTTGACGGAAAAACGTTTAATTATATGGAGACTGGCATAGGAGAGTTGCATAAAAAAGGTAAGAAATTAATATTTTCTCGCGAATACTGCTTTGAACACAGTGATCAGGATTGCTCAGACTGCGAATACACTCAGGTAAATAAAGCTCGTCACGGAAAAGTGCCAAACATAAGGCTAGGTAGTGGAGAAGAGCTTTTTCTAACAAAATTTCTTCCTGACAACTATAAATATATTCTCTCTAGCGAAAATAGCGTATTCTGCTCTACCGACAAATTCACTCCGTCGCCAGTAGAACTACAGAACAATACACTTCTTGGCAGGCTAGATGATCAAATACAGTCTATAGACCAAGACGAATTAATGAAAATGATACCACCCAAGTCTATAGCAGAGATTATATCTAACAACAAAAAAACATTCGACATTAATTCTACAAACCTAAATATTACAAACAATAAAGCCCGTATATCCACCCCGTATGTACATCTAAAATATAACGAAGACATACGACCCAAGAAGGGGTATCTAAGATACAACTACGAAGACAACTGCTTCGAGGGCTTTGATGGGAAAAAGTGGCGTGCTTTTTATTGGGAGGGAAATGATGAAGATACCTAAGAACCATACTTACGATGAAGTAATGGACACTATGAAAAGGGTTATAGACAGGATAGCTCCTAAATATGTATTTTACGGATATCCAATTAATGACATAAAACAAGAATCCTACATAATATGTATTGAAGCCCTTGAACGATATGATGAAAATCGCCCGTTGGAAAACTTCCTAAGTGTCAATCTCTCCAACAGACTCAAAAATTTTATTCGTGATAATTTTTTCATAGTCAGTGGTGAAGATATTAAGAATGAAGCAAAAATCAAGGTGTTACAACCGGCTCAATTAGACTATGAATACAATCTCGTAGATAATTCTGAAAAATACAGCATTGATGATGAGAAGATTGATGCAAGCGAACTCTCTAACCTAATAGATAGAGAACTACCATCTGCTCTAAGGATGGACTACCTTAAACTGATCAATAATATTTACATATCTAAATTTAGCAAAGATCAGATAATGGAAACTATTGACGAAATCCTACTGGAGAACGGTTATGAAAAAAGGCAGGTTGTCGAAGGAAGAGATTAAATATGTTGAGGAGCATGTAAAAACAGACTCCCATACAGACATAGCTAAACATCTTGACCGAGACCCAGAAAGTATAGAGAAATTCATTAAGAAGAAGTTCGGAAAAGGAGCTTCTGCTGAAGAGATTGCAGCTTTTGACCTAGAGAATAGGCCATACTGGATAGAGATAAAAAACCAGTTCACCGACGACGAACTCAAACTGTTTAGATATCACTGGGCTAGAATTATCTCACAGTTTCGCGACGACGTTATACCAACAGAAGAATTGCAAGTTGTTGATCTGATCAAGCTAGAACTACTCATGAATAGATCATTAAAAAATAATAAGTCAAACATAGAGCAGATATCTGCGTTAGAGGCTCTGATACAAGCTGAGAGAGCGAGAGACCCAGACCAGCAAGATGTAGACATGGTTTTCAATATGGAGCGTCAGGTTGCTTCTCTGAGGGCTTCACAGGAATCTCTCAACAAAGACTACCGAGAGCTACAAACGAAGAAGAACTCCATGCTTAAAGAGATGAAGGCAACTAGAGAGCAGAGAGTAAAAAGACTAGAAGATAGCAAACAAAGTCTGATTGGCTGGATAGGCTTCTTAATGACAAACCCAGATATAACTAAGCAATATGGTGTTGAAATGGAGAAGATGAGATTGGCAATGATTAAAGAGAGAGGTAGATTAGGAGAGTATCACAAGTACACAGACGGTCAAGTAGATCAACCATTTTTAAACTCTGACACGATTAAGGAATAAATATGAAGACGGCTATAATCTTTGGTGTTACAGGACAGGACGGCAGTCATTTAGCAGACCTGCTACTAGACAAAGACTATTATGTTTACGGAGTTAGCAGGCGAACCAGCACTGATAACACGACACGTATTTCACACCTAAGTAGTAATGAAAGATTTAAATTGCTTGAGGGAGACATCACAGACCCTTCAAGTGTTATAAATTCATTATCTTACCACGGAAATGTAGATGAAGTCTACAACTTGGCCGCCCAATCTCATGTCGCGGTGTCTTTTAATCAACCGGGATTGACTTGGGATATAACAGGTAAAGGATGTTTGAATATATTGCAAGGCTTGGTAGATCTAAGAATGACTAACACTAGATTTTATCAAGCAAGTAGTAGTGAGATGTTTGGTAGCAACTATGACATAGAGGTTGGTATGACATCTGAAAGCAAATACCAGAACGAAGACACTAAATTCCTACCTCAAAGCCCATATGCTATTGCTAAATGTGCCGCTCACTATATGACTAGATTGTATAGAGAAGGGTATGGACTACATGCTAGCGCCGGTATACTGTTTAATCACGAAGGACCACGTAGAGGAGAAAAATTTGTAACGAGAAAGATTACAAAATGGATCGGAGAATTTGTAAAAAGTGGTAAAAGAGCAGACTTTCCTCAGTTACGTTTAGGTAATCTAGATGCCTTCAGAGATTGGGGATATGCAGGAGACTATTGTGAAGCGATGTGGATGATGCTACAGCAAGACTGTCCCGATGATTATGTGATATGTACCGGTCGCACACATACCATTAGAGAATTCTTAGATGTGGCGTTTAGGGAGATAGGTATTGAAGACTGGTCTGATCTAGTTGTACAAGACCCAGAATTCTACAGACCAGCAGAGGTAGATTACCTACGAGGGGATTGCACTAAAGCCAATGAAAAACTAGGTTGGACTCCAAAGCACTCATTCAGAGATTTGGTCAAAATGATGGTACAACATGACATACAATGAAAATTTACAAAGTTCATGTATGCATGATTGCTGTAATAGCCAGACTTAAAAAGTTCTCACTAGAGGAATATAATTCATCACAACCTATAGTTTTCATAGAAGCAAGAGATCCAGATGGAGCGTGCTACTATGCAACTCATAGGTTAACAAACATACTCCTTAAAAAAGATCATTCAATAGAAAATATAAACTTTGTAAAAGAAATAATGTACGACGTTAGAATAATTAAGGTGGAGTGTCCTAGATGAGAAGAAACTACGACGATGAAACATATAGAAGATGGAGAATTCATATATATAAAAGGGATAAGTTTAAGTGTCAGATGCCGGGATGCTCTAGAACAAGACCCCTAAATGCTCATCACATACAAAAATGGGCTAATGCATCTACACTAAGATATGAAGTTGACAATGGAATAACGCTGTGTAAATATTGCCATCAGAAAGTAACCGGCCACGAACACCATTATCAAGGTCTATTTCAAAGTATAGTGAGAAAAAACAATGGATAAATATATAAAAACCCCACCTTATACTGTCGTTAGAGACACTAGGGAGCAGCAAGGTTATTTTTTTAAAAAGTTCAATACATGTAATGGTACAGTACAAAAGAAGCTTGACACAGGCGACTACTCTATACTGGGAATGGAAGATAAGGTCTGCATAGAAAGAAAGGCTAGTGTTTCAGAAATAGCATTAAATCTAGGAAAGGGCAAATACGCCTTTTATAATGAAGTAGAAAGAATGAGAGAATATGAACATAAATACATTGTTTGTGAATTCTCTATGGAAGATGTGTTAAAATTTCCAGAGGGCGCTAAAATCCCTCAAGCCTTGAAGAGTAAAGTTAAAATAACCGGAAAGTACATTCTAAGATGCTTAATGGAGTTTGCTGTATTTAACGACGTACATGTTATATTTGCAGGTTCAGAGTCTGGAGCATTTCATTTAACCAGCAGTTTGTTAAAAAGAATCAATGAAAAATACACTATAGGGCGAAAATCATGACTATTAACAGAGATGTTATATCTGAGATTCATTCATATGGAATTGATGTAAAGAATAGGGAGATTTATATAAATGAATTTGACGACTCAGGAGAAAGCGCTGGTGTAGAACACCGCATGTTACAGAATTTTTATAAAAATATAAACTTTCTAAAAAATATAAGCAAAGAACCCATAACAATCTATCTACAAACAGTGGGTGGTTGTTGGTATGCTGGCATGGGTATTTACGACGCAATCAATAACTGTAAATGTAAAACCACGATGGTAGGATATTCTCAACTATGCTCTATGGGGTCTATCATAATACAGTCTGCAAACAAGAGACTACTAACCCCTAATTCCGTATTCATGTGTCACTATGGGTCTAGCGACTTGACCGGAGACTATCTTAGCGCACAGAACTATTCAGTAGTAGATAAGAAAAATGCAGAAACTATGGTTTCTATATACGCGGAGAAATGCCATAAATACGGAGATTATTTTAAAGAAAGAGAATATAACTTATCTAAGACAAAATCCTTTATAAAAAGAAAAATGAAAGACGGAGACTGGTATATGAGTGCTGAAGAAGCAGTATATTATGGGTTTGTGGACGGATTGTATAAATGACTAAAAAACTAAAACAAATAGATGAAGCTTGGTTAAAAATAGATGTTGATGAAAAGACTATTATTAACCCTATGGATATACTAAACTCATCAGAAGATGACTACCACTTAAAGTTAACGTGGCTAATGACACGTCCAGAATATTTCTCTTTTCTTGTCAAGCATATATTCAATATACAATTATTACCATCCCAAGCTCTTATACTACATGAGCTATGGAATAGAAAGTTTCCAATGCTTATAGCGAGTCGTGGATTTGGTAAGTCATTCATGCTTTCTTTATATTCAATGCTACGGGCATTACTTCTACCTAAACGAAAAGTGGTTGTCGTCGGCGCTGCATTTAGACAATCCAAGGTTCTGTTTGAATACATGGAAACTATATGGAACAATTCTCCAATTTTAAGAGATTTGTGCGATGGTAATTCTGGCCCTAGACGAGACGTGGATCGTTGTGTCATGCGGATTAATGATAGTAGGGTTACTTGTCTACCACTTGGTGACGGCCAGAAGATTAGAGGTCAACGAGCCAACGATATTATATCTGACGAATTTGCATCTATTCCGCGAGACATATTCGAGACCGTTGTCGCTGGTTTTGCCGCTGTTAGTTCAGACCCCATCGAGAATGTAAAACGACTTGCTAGAGAGAAGAAGGCGAGAGAGCTTGGAATAGAACTAGAAGACAAGGATGAAAATAAGGTAGAAGATAAAGACAACCAAATTATCCTCAGTGGAACTGCATACTACGACTTTAATCACTTTGCAGCATACTGGAAAAGGTGGAAATCTATTATAAAAAGTGGCGGAGATCACAATAAGCTTAGAGAAGTCTTCGGTGGAGATGACGTTCCAGAAAATTTTGACTGGACTGAGTACTCTATAATGAGAATACCCTATGAATTATTACCAGATGGCTTTATGGACTCCGCACAGGTCGCTAGATCGAAGGCGACTGTTCACGCCGGTATTTACCAAATGGAGTTCGGTGCCGTGTTTACACGCGACTCAGAGGGCTTCTTTAAGAGGTCATTAATAGAGTCATGTGTAGTAGACGATAAAGAAACTATAAAAGACTCTAAAGGTAATGATATTATTTTTGAAGCAAAATTAATTGGTGATAAAAATAAGAGATACGTATTTGGTGTTGACCCCGCATCGGAGGTTGACAACTTTAGTATTATTGTCTTAGAATTAAATGACGATCATAGAAAAATTGTATACTGTTGGACTACCAATAGATCTGAACATAAAGAAAAAGTAAAAAGAGGATATTCAACAGAGACTGATTTTTATGCATATTGCGCTAGAAAGATTAGAGACTTAATGAAACTCTTTCCTTGTGTACATATTGCTATGGATGCTCAGGGTGGAGGTATAGCAGTTATGGAGTCATTGCACGACAAAGACAAAATAAAAGAAGACGAAATAGCTATATGGCCTGTTATAGATGAAGATAAACCCCAAGACACAGATGATCAAAGAGGTTTACACATACTAGAAATGTGCCAATTTGCTAAATACGATTGGTTAGCAGAAGCAAATCACGGGCTAAGAAAAGACTTTGAAGACAAAGTAATTCTATTTCCGATGTTCGATTCTATATCTGTAAGTATGTCTAGCATACAAGACGAAATGAAAGGCAGAATGTTTGACACCCTTGAAGACTGCGTTCTAGACATTGAAGAATTAAAAGATGAATTATCTATGATACAGATGACTCAGACTGCTAGTGGTAGAGACAGGTGGGATACCCCAGAAGTTATAGTTGCAGCTGGTAAGAAATCTAAGATGAGAAAAGACCGTTACTCTGCGTTAATTATGGCTAATATGGCAGCCAGAATAATCGCCAGAACTCCCGACAAAGAAGACTACACTTTTTACGGCGGCTTTGCTGCGATGTCAGAAAAGTCTAAGAAAAAAGACCCCTCAAGTAAATTATACAATGGTCCCGCATGGTTTTCAGATAATATGAAAGATATCTACTAATTTGTGTATAATATAGTAATGCAATTGTAATTGTATTATATACCAATAGTAATCACTATTATCTTGGAGATTTCATGAAAGACGATAAATCTATTATAACTTGGAGCGACTCTGACTCTTCTAGTAAAGAAAAAGCTTTTGCTCAATTTGCTGAAGCTGGCGAAAACTACACAGGTGTATCTAGAGCTAATCACTACAGAGAATTCAAAGACATAGAAAGCAGTAGAAGCGTCCGTCCGGGACATAGCTTTAGAGATTACTATGCATTTAGACCGGAAGAGCGACCGCCATCTAAACAAAAGAGAATAATTAAAATGTGCATGGATGCCTACGATAAAGTTGGTATCGTTCGCAATGTCATTGATCTAATGGGTGATTTTGGATGTCAGGGTGTAAGTATAGTACATGAAAACAAAAGTGTAGAAAAATTCTACCAACAATGGTTTAAAAAAGTTAACGGTAAAGAGAGGTCAGAAAGATTTCTAAATACACTATACAGAACAGGCCAAGTAATTGCATATAGAAGTTTTGCTAATATTACTCCAGATATAGCAAAGTATATAAAGTCTATGGGTTCTGAGATTACCGTGGAGGTGCCTAACTTTGAAAAGAATGTTATACCTTGGAGGTATACTTTTTTTAATCCCTTAACTATAGAAGCGAAAGATGGAAACATTAATCTTTTCTTGGGCAAGAGAGACCTAGAAGTTTCAGTAAATACTTTTCTTGACAACTTTAAAGATGGAAATGTATCGGAGAAGATTCTAAACTCACTACCTCCAGATATTCAGTCAAAAATAAGAAAAGGCGAAAGAAAAATCAGCCTAGATAAAGAAAGGCTATCAGTCTCGTTTTACAAAAAAGACGACTGGAACAACTGGTCCAATCCTCTAATCTATGCGATTCTAGATGATATAATCATGCTAGAAAAGATGAGACTCGCTGATATGTCTGCATTAGATGGTGCTATTTCTAATATAAGACTATGGACCTTGGGTGATTTAGATTATAAAATACTACCAAACAAATCTGCAATCAATAAATTAAGAGACATTCTAGCGAGTAACGTCGGGGGCGGTACTATGGACTTGGTTTGGGGTCCAGAGCTAAAATTCACAGAAAGTCAGTCGCAAGTTTATAAGTTCTTAGGCTCTGAAAAATACCAGTCAGTTCTTAATAGTATATATGCTGGCCTCGGTGTTCCTCCAACACTAACTGGGATTGCCGGTCAAAGCGGTGGATTCACCAATAACTTCATATCCCTTAAAACGTTAGTGGAGAGACTTCAGTACGGAAGAGATCAATTAACAGCCTTCTGGGAAAAAGAATGTGAGATTGTCAGAAAAGCTATGGGCTTTAGGAAATCTCCATACATTGTTTATGATCAAATGAGCCTTTCTGATGAATCATCTGAGAAAAATTTACTAATACAACTTGCAGACAGGGACATCATATCCCATGAGACAATCCTAGAAAGATTTAAAGAAATTCCACAGGTTGAAAAAATGAGGCTAAAAAGAGAAGATAAGGATAGAAATAAAGAAAATCTTCCAGAAAAAGCTAGCCCGTTTCATAATCCAAATCACCAAAAAGATATGGAAAAAATTGAAAAACAAGGCGAAATAAATGAAAAGATACAAGTCAAGAAAGAGTCACAAAAACCAGTAAATCCGAATGGAAGGCCGCAAAACAAGATAGACGAAGGCCCAAGAAAAAAAAGAACTGAAACCCCTAAATCAAAACCGGGTGTTGCAGAATTAATTGTTTGGGCTAACGAAAAATATGAAACAATATCAGCGCTAATAAATAATGCTTACTTATCTTCTCAGGGAAAAAAGAACATGAGACAGTTAACGAGAGCTGAAGTGAAAGATATTGAACAACTAAAACTAGACATTCTATCTAACATAAAACTCTTAGGTGAATGTAGCGAAGAAGAAATAGTAAATTGTATAAATCGTAAAGTTGCCACCCCAAATTCTTTGAGGAATTCTTTAAAATCTCAAAATATTAACCCAGAAAAGATGAACTTAGAAGATTACAAAAGACGTGCAATTTCCGCATTTATAGAGTACTCTCTGGGTAGTTAATCGGTGCTTTTATAAAAAAAATTATTTTTTTGTGTATATTATCTTTAGAGGTGAACTATGACAATAAAAATATATCAACATGAAATAAACGATGGTATTGGCGAACTCGTTAAGAGTACCGCCAGTGTTGCATATTGCTCTGAGGCATCAGTAAAAACAAATGTAACTGAAGCTGATGTTGTACACGCCGCTCAGAAAATTGTTGCAGAAAACAAAGATCAAATAGATCTATATTATTTAGAATCTGTACTGGTTTCTTGTGGTTGGAATAAGAATGATGACGTGTTCATGCCAGAGGCAACTTGGGCAGCAAGAAATACACCAGAAGATAAACAGTTTAATTTTATGCACGATGAAAACGATATCATCGGACATATTACTGGTAGTTATGTTTTAACTAAAGACGGAAAGGCCGTTGCAGATGATTCTGAAATGCCTGAAGATTTTGACATCATTACTCAAGCTGTTCTTTACAATAGTTGGACTGGTGAAGAAAATAGAGAAAGAATGGAGAAAATAATCTCCGAGATAGAAGAGGGAAAGTGGTATGTTTCAATGGAATGTTTATTTGCTGGATTTGATTATGCATTGTCGAATGAAGACGGTGTTAAAAAAATCTTAGCAAGAGACGAAGAGTCCGCCTTCCTTACGAAACACCTTAGATCATACGGTGGGAATGGAGAGTACGAAGGATATAAGATAGGCAGAGCGCTGAAAAATATCTCTTTCTCTGGTAAAGGCTTGGTCTCTAAGCCCGCCAACCCAAGAAGTGTAATTTTAAACAGTGTAGCATTTAATTTAGATGATAACTCTAACTTCGACATAGGAGAATTTAATATGTCTGATAACTTGCTAGAAAAGCAGCTAGAAGAAGTTCGCGCTGAACTTGTTACTGCTAAAGCGGAAAACGATGCGATTAAAGCTAAAATTGAAGAAGCAAAAGATAAAGAGTTTGCTTCCAAAGTCGAGGCTTTTGAAGCTGACATTGAAGCTAAAGATAGCAGCATTGCTGAACTAGAAGAAAGCATCAAGAGTACTCAAGCTCGTGTTGCAGAATTGGAAGATGCTCTTGCTAAATCTCAACAAGACTTGGCATCTGCTAAGGAGCATGTAGAAGAGATGAAGAAGAAAGAAAAGATGGAGAAGCGTAAAGCTGCTCTTGTAGAAGCTGGATTTGAAGCAGAAGACGTAGAAGATGCACTAGCTGCATTTGACGGGCTTGCTGACGAAGCGTTTGATTCTGTTGTCGCTATGTATGGCAAGAAAGAGAAAGTCAAAAAAGACAAAGAAGCAGAAGCTGGTATGCCTCCTGAAATGAAGGAAGCAATCGAAAAAAAGAAGAAGGAAAAGGAAGCTAAAGCTGACGACGAGCAAGCTGAAGCTGAAGCTACCCCAGAACTTCTTGAAGACCTAGAAACTTCCGAGGCAACTCTTATTGAAACTGTTCCCGGAGAAGATGAGATAGAATCCACTAGAGCTAGTATTTCTGACTGGCTTTCTAAGAACGTACTTTCAACTAAGTAATTTTAATAGGAGAATAAAACTATGGCTCTTAAAGCAGATAGATATGAAGAATCAACAGATATCAGCTTTTTTTATAATGCTGGTACCGCAACCCGTGGTGGCGTTGTTCTGATCGACGCAGCTAACGCTTCAGGTGCAGCTATGGATCAGGGTGCTAATCTTGTTCAATATGCAGCTGCGACGACAGGCACTGTACCAGTTGGTATTTTGCTAAATGACGTTGTAAACAAAGACCTAACTAGAACTCATCTTAACCAATACAAAGATGAAATTCAGCAAGGTGGCAAGGTAACTGTCATGACCCGTGGTTGGATTGTTACTAATAGCATTGACGCTGTTACCATCGTACCCGGCGAAGTCGCTTACGCATCAGCTTCTAATGCTGGTAATCTTACCAATGTTTCGACAGCTGGACAGGCGGTCGGTCGTTTCATGAGTCAGCAAGACTCAGATGGCTACGCCAAAGTCTACGTTAACCTTCCACTTGCCTAAATAAATAAATAGGAGATAAATATAATGTCATATACAGAAAGACCTAGCGAAGAATTTATTTCAATGCTTCGCAAATGTGGCGATGCTAATATGGACGTTGCTCTTGCAGCTCAGAGAGAATTTGCTCAAGCTCTTGAACTACCTCTCCGTAAAGGCGTTCTTCTTGGAAATATTCTCGGTAATATTTTTGAGACAATCAACGTAGAACCCGGTGGAAGCACCGAGTACCCACTGGATCTTCTAGCTCCGGGACTTGAGGGTGAGCATGTTGCTTACACCAATCCGGGACACGGACGTATTCCTGAGCGTGCGGTCGAGAGCGATTACGTCATGATTCCAACCTACTCAATCGCTAGCTCGATTGATTTCTTGCTTCGCTATGCTCGCGAAGCTCGTTGGGACATTACCGCTCGCGCTATGCAAGTTTTGGAAGCTGGCTTCGTCAAGAAAATGAATGACGACGGATGGCACACCCTTCTCGCAGCTGGTGTTGATCGTAACATCTTGGTTTATGACGGTGATGCAACTGCTGGTATGTTCTCGAAGAGACTTGTTAGCTTGATGCAGACTGTTATGCGCCGTAATGCTGGTGGTAACACCGGAAGTGGTGATCGTGGCCGTTTGACCGACCTTTACGTTTCTCCAGAAGCTCTCGAAGATGTTCGTAACTGGGGATTTGATCAGGTGTCTGATGCCGTCAGAACCCAAATTTACAACGCAGGTGGAGATGGCGCTCCTATCACCAATATCTTTGGTGTAAGCCTTCACGATCTAGATGAACTCGGAGAAGGTCAAGAGTACCAAGAATTCTTCAGTAGCGGTCTTGGTGGTGCAGTTCAAGGTAGTGACCTTGAGTTGGTAGTTGGTCTTGATCAGGGTGCTAACGACAGCTTCGTTATGCCAATGAAACAAGCCGTAAGTATCCACGAAGATCCTACCCTACACCGTCAACAAAGAGTTGGCTGGTACGGTTGGGCCGAGCTAGGATTCGGCGTTCTAGATAACCGTAGAGTTATCTTAGGCTCGTTCTAGTAATTATACTAAATAGATAAATACATAGGGAAGGCAATCTTTTGGTTGCCTTTCCTTTTTTTATATATGCTTTAGAAATGTGTATAATACTCTGTAGATATCTATAGGATTATTTTTTTAGGAGTTTAAAATGGCAGCCTTGTCTGATTATTTAGAATCTGGATTACTGCACCACGTATTTAGGGGCAGTTCATTCCCAAAACCCACGGGCCTATCTATTGCCTTGTGTAGTGGCGTTCCGGTAGAATCTGGAAATGCAAAAAACTTCGAGACCGGAGGATGGCTTCAAGAGCTACCAAGCGGCGTAAATGGTGTCGATACTGGCTACAGAAGAATCAATATCGGTGATCCCAGCTCGTTCGGAGACAGTTCTTGGAATTTTAACGTCTCGACACTGGACGCTGGAGAAAGTGGCGTTAACAGCGTTATATGGAATTCTGGATCTTTAACATTTGATACAGCTCTTCAAGACTGGGGGTGGGTTTCTGGTATAGCCATAACTGATCATCCCGACTACGGATCTGGAAATTTACTAATGGTAGCAGCTCTTAACAACCCAAGGATAGTATACATGGGGGATAATTTAAAGTTTGATCCAGAAGCACTACAAATAAGTTTTAAATAGGTAGTTAAATGTCAATTTTATCTAAAACAGAGTATTTAGATCAGGTTAATTCTTTATTTCCAGATCAGAATACTCAGGCTATCTCTCCGTCCGATCTAAGAACTATGTTCATAGATCTAGGAGATTCTGTTAACTCTTTACTATCTGGAGTAAACCTATACTCTAATAACTTTAGAGAAGAAAATCCCGGTCTTAATCCAGAAAACTCCAGAACTATTGTTATAGGTCAGGATAATTTTGACAAGCTATTTTTCACTGGCAGGAATTCCGTTAATAATATCGCCATAGGCTACGATCTCTTAAAAGAGAACTATGACGGTGGAAATAATATTGCTATCGGTTTCAATACATTAGAATGTAATCTTTATGGAAACTGGAATATTGGAATCGGCACAGCCACACTCTCTTCAAATATACAAGGTGAGAGCAATGTTGCAATTGGCTCATATGCGCTTTCTGATAATAAACACGGAAACTTTAACGTAGCTCTTGGTTACGGGGCTGGGTTTTACATTGCTGAAAATGATGATTATAAGCTATTCATAGGCGCTCACCCCAACGCGACTTCTGGTTGTCAAACGCAATACGACGATGGTCCCAATCCACTTATCTACGGAGAGATGGACAACTTGAGGGTTGGCATTGGTGTTAAACATCTAGATTCTTACGGTGTTTTGCAAACATCTGGAGACATAACACCATCTGTTGACTATCAATTTAATATAGGTAATTCAAATAGAAATTGGAATTCTATAAATGAAACAGTTTACTTTTCTGGTGGGAAGATTGGAATAGGAACAAATAGTCCGTCTGGCGATAGCGGACTTATGACTGTAGATGGAAATATCGTACCAAAAAACAACAACATATACAGTCTAGGGGCTACAGATCTTCTATGGGACGGGTATTTCAATGACATTCTGGTTAGTGGTAGAGCTGTTATAAATGATATAGAATATAATACATTAACAGAATGTATATATGAATGTACAACACTACACCTTGGCTCAAGCGGCTTATGTTCAGATGGCGACTGGTCGCAAGCAAGTAAGGTTTGCGGCTATTTAAATGACGCCGGTATTGACGGAGCTGGCTTTATAGCTCATTCAAGTGGCGCTAGCTACATTAGAGATTATAGTTGGATATTTAGATCCGCAGAAATTGATATAGACTGCTTAGAGGAAGATTCTGTCTACTCTAGGTCTCACTGGGAGTCGAATGTAAGCATAAGAACCCTTCCGGGTAGACATGTTGCTACAGATAGAATACTTGGAGATGGTAAACTATCTCTAGTAAAACAGAGTGGCTGTCATGGTATATTTCTTACGACAAACTCTCCAGATAAGGTTCATGTCGGCTACGAGAGAGATTTAGATGCTAATTTGGCTTATTTATCGGGTGTTGACGTAAGTTTTCTTGGAGACTCTGGAGTTAACGACAATTACATTGTATCATTTGCCTCTAATCAGTCTGGAATAGATGTAGGTACAAAATATAGCTCTAGAGTTTCGGAAGAACCTCATGGATTTGGACTTATATACCATGACCATAAAGACGAACTAGGTTATACCAATCAATCTAAAGATAGATTTTCTTTACATGTTTATGATTCTGGAAATATAAATCCAAATCTAGAATCTCTGGTTGTAATGAGGGCTAGTGGAGAACGGGGTAGCGGCGTAGTAGGTATCACAAACGTAAGCTACGCAGATGGTTCAGATGGATTCTTGCCAGAAACTATCTTGAACATTCACGCTCAGAGCGGTGCTGATCTAAGAATCTCTTCGGTTGGCGAAAATGAATCTACCATACAAATCCTATCTAATGGTAATTCTCCTGCTTCTGGTCTAGAGATAGCCTTCAACCCTTCAGACAATAGCTCATATTTTAGAACTTATAATACTTTAGATCAATACACAGAGACTATTAAAATACACCACTCTAACAATAGTGTTGAAATTGTTAATGGTGACTTGGAAATTCTTGCTGGCGACTTAGAAGTAAGAGACAATATTTCTGTTGGAGTGGAGGCTCACTCTATTCACGACCCATTAGTTATTGCCAGCACTAATATTAACAGTGGAACAATAGCATTAAAGCAGCAGCCCTCAGACCCATCGGTATCTTCAAATTTCGGTAAGATATATGTAAAAGAGAATGTTCTCGGCGGTCAGACGCAAAGCCTTTACTTTATGGACGATGGCGGTAATGTTCATAATATGTTCCTGAGTCAAGATGATCCTCAAGACGGTCTTATTTACTCAGACGAGAAGGGGAATACGTTTGGTGGAATTACACCTAATGCAAGACCAATAACCCAAACCGCCTACTACAACACTGCATTTGGTTATGAGTCATTGAATGACATAGAGACCGGTGACTACAATACAACTCTTGGCTATTACGCCGGTAATGAAAACAGATACGGTAGTAGAAATACATATTTAGGCTATGGTACATTTAGAAACGTAGAGGGTAGTTACAATACTATTATAGGATATAATAATAATGTATCCGGTAATTTCAATCACAATATATCCATAGGGACAAGTCTTGTAACTCAGACCGGAGATTATCTACTACAGGTTGGTGTTGGAACACCAACAATATCTGGTTTAATTGGGAGTGACAAACGGGTTTATATCAATGCTAATGAATTCCAAGTTGACAACGGTTTTGTTTACATTAAAGATAGCTATTTAAAAATATCTCATGATGATTTTGACAATGATGTATTAGAAATTAACCATAGTACTAGCGGCGGTAGATCAATAGCTGATATCAATTTAATTGATAATTCAAATAATGATAGAGTTGATAGCTTTATAGCGTTTAATTTCATAGACGGCGATGGTGATTCTAGATTGCTATTACATTTAGATCATCAAGCTGACCCCATGACTAATTCTCCAGATTATGATCTCCCCGCGACAGCTCGTCCTTACGCTAAGTTGGACGGAGATTTACTACTAAGAGGTGCTATCAGATTTGCTGACGGTTATTCTCTAGAATCTTCTAGTGGTATAGTCAGCGAAGGCGGTACTGGCATTAGATATGAATACAATGAAAGTCAGGGTTCTGGTAGCCTTCATTTAGATTTTACAGATTTATTTGATGTTATTGAAACGGGACTGCTTGATAGGCATAACTCATATTTACCAATAGAAATAGAGAGTGGTGTTGAAAACATCGTATCCAAAATATCTATAGATACACTGGGTGATTACATATCTTCAGGTATTCCTACGCCGTCTATGGTTGTAGAAAATTGCAATATTATGATTGCAAATAATACACCATTGATTCAAGAGCAATTAAACTCAGGAAGTGTTTTTATTGGCTGCGATGTTGGTTTATATGCTACCGGTTGGCTAAACACAGTGATGATTGGTACTCAGGCAGGGGCTTACGCTAGAACGCCAAATCCAAATCTCTCAGTTGATACGGCATCTATATTTTTAGGCTACAGAGCGGGCTATAATGCTGACAACCTAGAAAACGGATTGTTTATAGGTAACAACGCCGGTTACTGGTCAAGTGGTGCGTCTGACTCTGTATTTATTGGGCAAAATGCCGGAGCATTTAACAGTTATTCAAATTCTCTTGGTCTTGGCAACAACGCGCTACGCGGTAAACAAGATAACCAAGAAGAGTTTGGTGAAAATAATATTGAAATCATTACAGGTCTTGACTACTGGGAAAGTAAACTTTACGGTAGAGATGTAAGTAATAAATTAAATATACAGAACGTTATAGCTGGCGACACTAGTGATCAAAAAATATCCATTGGAGACGCAGTACTTTCTCCAGAGGCGCCTCTGTCTGTTAGAAAAGATAGTAATATTCAAGCTCATGAAGAAACACCGTCTGGATTCATACAGACTTGGGTCTGCAATGACGATGTTTTCTGGGGCATAAGTTGCAGTGGAGATGGAGATTTATGGCACCTTAGATCGGGCAGTGGTATTCTTAGTGGTATCAACACCCTTGCAGAAACTATAAACGGACTCTCTTCTAGTACGCTTTCTTTTGATATTTCTGATGGTTTATCGACAGCATTAACAATAAATAACGGCGATTCGATTTTTGTTAGTGGTGATAAAGGCGTTGAAGTTAATCGTAATAGTAACAATTTTGTTGTAACCGCAGATGGACTTAGCGGCATCCTTCATGGTTTAATTGACGCCAGTGGTAACGCTATAAGCGGCTGGGCGCAACCAACGTTCAACGACCTGTCAAATAGGATAGATGCCAGCGGGAACGCTATAAGCGGCTGGGTGCAACCAACGTTCAACGACCTGTCAAATAGGATAGACGCCAGCGGGAACGCCATAAGCGGCTGGGCGCAACCAACGTTTGATGACCTATTCTACAGGATAGACGCCAGTGGCACTTGGCTTAAATCGTATATTGATGGTAGTGGCTCTGCGATCAGTGGTTGGGCTGCTGCAACCTTTGGTACTGGATCTTCATCATTAACAGTCAAAGAATCTGACGGATCTCCATCTATATCAAACGTTCAGATTATAAACTTTTCTAATGGTACCGTCACGGACAATGGAAACGGAGAAGTTACAGTAACCAATTCTACCGGCTCATCGTCTTATAGCTTTGATGTGTCGGACGGTAAGTCGCCACTTCTTAACGTGGGCAATGGTGACGATATATTTGTTAGCGGCGATAAGGGTGTTGAGGTAAACTTAGATAATAACAATCTCGTTGTGACCGCAGATGGACTTAGCGGTGTTCTTCATAGTTTAATTGATGCCAGCGGGAACGCGATAAGTGGCTGGGCGCAACCAACGTTCAACGACCTGTCAAATAGGATAGATGCCAGCGGGAACGCGATAAGTGGCTGGGCGCAACCAACGTTTGATGACTTACTCCACAGAATAGACGCCAGCGGTAACGCTATAAGTGGTTGGGTGCAACCAACGTTTGACGACCTATTCCACAGAATAGACGCCAGCGGTAACGCTATAAGTGGCTGGGCGCAACCAACGTTTGATGACCTATTCTACAGGATAGACGCCAGCGGGAACGCGATAAGTGGCTGGGCGCAACCAACGTTCAACGACCTGTCAAATAGGATAGATGCCAGCGGGAACGCTATAAGCGGCTGGGTGGAATCAATTCGGTTAACAGTTAGTGAGTTAGATGGAAACCCGTCTACTTCTTCTGTTGGCGAGATAATATTCCCTAATGGTAGCGTTAGTGATAACTTTGACGGTTCTGTTTCCATAACTTTCCCAAGTTTTACTCAATTTTCGTTTGGTGTTTCAGATGGATTGACCGCTGCTGATACCGTAGCGCCTAATGACACTGTATACATTAGCGGAGTCAGTGGTATTGATGTAGGATATAACAGTACAGATAATAAGTTTACAGTACAATCTAAACTTGGTTCTGGCTTAACTATAGTAGATGAAGTAATACAACCTAGACTTGGTTCTGGCTTAACTTTAGCAGATAATAAAATACAAACAGACGGCTTTGCAAGTTTTGACAAAGTTATTCTAACTCATGACAATTATACATTTTCTACAAGCGACCTGCCTAAAAAGTCTGGACAATTAGTTGCAGATAGTGGTGACTCTACATTCCAACCAAATACTATTATAAATTCAGGCGGTTACTTATCATTAAATCATCATTATAATGACGATTCTTTATTAACTGCGAGAGAATCTTTTCATTCAGGATCTTTGGTGTTTGGCGGAGCTTACGCTAGAGTTAATACTGGCTATGGCTACTCGCCTCCTCCAATGTTAGAGGGGTTTGCTAGTGGGTTAGCCGGTACTCACGGTCAAGCCCAATACAATATCCCTAATCCAGTAACCTATATGACTGGTAGCTCTGGTTGGCTATTGGTTAGAGATAATAATCTTCAGTATGATTACAATGTCCCCCTTATAAACAGAGACCCATCTCTAGCCATCAGTGGTGGAGATTTCGTTGTTGCTACATATATAAATGGCGAATATAGACCAATTTACATCTCTTGTTCAGGATGTGCAGACTAATGGGAAGACCCAAGTGTTATTATATGCGAAATAACGAAACCTGTGATGATTGCGATCAGGCTTGGACGTGTTGCACTCCACCTCCATGTTACAGTGGCTCTTGCTGCTTTCAGGCTTATGATTTTTATGACGCTGAAGCGCCGGAACCATGCGATCATATTCGGTATAAGACAATTCATAACTTTTCTCTATGTGGAGATAATGTTTGGGCTGACATATGCGACGAAGTAGGGGGTCAATTTAATGGTCAAATTCAATGTTCTAAAGGGCTAGGCGAGAGTGCTGGAATCCTCACACCCTCTGGACAGTGGTATTATCCGCTAATATATGGGGATAATCCAGACAATAATTATTTGTATTACTATCCTAGTCGAGACAGCTGTTTCGATTGTATAACATGGTTAGCAACAAACGTGTGCAGTGCATATGATAATCGTATAAATTCGTGTTGCACGCCACCAGTCACATGTTTTGTCTCTGGCACTAAGATTAAAATACCCAACGGTTATAAAAATATAGAAGACATACAAATTGGAGATGAGGTTGAGACGCCTAGTGGTAATACCACCATCCTTGAACTAATTAGACCAATACTAGGTGACAGAAAACTCGTTTCGCTAAATAGCGGTGACTATTTCTTCACAGAAGACCACCCAATTAAAACCACTCAGGGCTTTAAGGCGGTAAACTCAGAACTTTCAAGCAATAACTATGGAAGTTACGTTAACATTGTTGGTGATTTAAACATCGGAGATGTAGTGATCAATGAGTATGGGTTTGAAACAGTTCAAAGCATTTCCCTTAAACAAGATAAATACGAAACCCAACTGTATGACCTACACTTAAAAGATTATCACGAGTTTTACGCAGATAGTTTAGTTTTTCATAACTGTATTTTTACAGACACTTTTTGCTCGGAAGATTGTGTTGATGAAAGTTGTAGCAACTACCCTATGGAGATTAATTGGAATATATATTGCGCAGATGATCCTTTAGAACCTGTTGAGTCTGGTAAATACTTTATTGGTAGACCGGGATGTTACTCTAAGGTTTCTTTGCCAATATATCAAATGTATCACAGAAATGGTGGCCGTACCGTGCGATATTATAATGGTCCTGATTGTGGTAGTGCGTGGTGTACCACGCCTCCGCCAGAGATAGGAATTTGCTGCCCTCCAAACCCTAAGCTTGGAGACTGTGCGTATACAATTAGTTCAGAGGGTTGCGATGAACTATATGGAGTTAATTCTACTTTTACTGCAAACCCTCAAATTGATGGCACATTCATAAGTTGTTTTGATGACCCATGCGAAATTGGATCTGGCGCTTGCTGTGAATCAGACCTTCTGGGTGGTGGCAGCTGCACGGAAATAGATTATGAACTAGAAACCTGCAATGGCGCTCTTTTTAGTGGCATAAGTTGCGACTATATTTTAGATCATTGTTATGATAAATTTAACTGGAATATACCAAACCCAGAACCTCAAGAGTAAGACAGGAGATTTAGGAATGAAAAAGCTCTCAATAGCTATACCTCACCATCACGATTTCGACGGCGCTTATTTCACTATTCAGGACATAAGAAAAGAATTAATTTTTAACAAAAGACAAGACCTACTTGAGCAAATAGAGTTTGTGTTAGTTGATAATAGTAGTGGCTCCGACCACTCTAAACTCTTAAAGGAATTTGCTTCTAGGGATCTTGCACCAATAAAGTTTGATATTTTCAATAAACAGGGGTCGGGCGCTGTAAAAGATAGGTTAATAGAACTAGCAGACTCTGAATTTGTTCTTGTTTTAGATTGTCATATTTTACTTTGCCCAGTTGTTCAGACACTAGAAAAGATATTAGACTTCATAAATGACAACCCTGAGTCGGATGATTTGTTCTATGGACCAATGATAGCCGACAATTGTCAGCTGCAATTTGATTTTTTTGAAAAAACTTGGGATAATGGTATGTGGGGTAAATGGGTTAGCGCATTTGTTTGTGCCTGTAAGGACTTTTACTTTTTTGTAGACAAAGATAGAAATTATAGATCGGCGGTAGAACAAAATGTAATACGCGAATGTCAAAGTTGCGGAATGTCACTTAAACAAGATGAAGACATTCCATTAGTAGGAACTGGCGCTAAACGCCTATTAAACGTAGATTCAGATACACCGTATGAGATATGGGGTCAAGCTACAGGGTGTTTCTTAACTAGAAAAGAGAGCTGGTTGGGATATAATAAATTTGCATTAGGTTTTGGCGGAGAAGAGGGATACATAGCAGAAAAATATAGATCGCAAGACAGAAAAGTATACTCTTTACCATTTATGAAGTGGATGCATAGATTCCAAAAGGTAAACGGCGTTCACTACCCAGTAGACTATATAACTAAACTAAGGAATTATATTTTAGGACTTACTGAAATAAATTATCCTTTACACGAGGTTAGAAAACACTTTGTTGAAGAAAATTCGCTTGACGAAATTCTGTTTCAATCTTTTGTAAATGAGGCAAAATACCTACTCAAAAGGGAATAGAAGTGGCAATCATATTAGCAGATAGAGTAAAAGAGAGCGTAACTACCGAAGGTCTCGGTAGGATTAGCTTTAGTGGCGCTACGTATGGTGGTTTTCAAACTTTCTCTGACGCCATTGGCGATGGCAACCAGACTTATTACTGTATACAAAACTTTGATAGATTTGAAATAGGTATTGGTACATATAGAGCGAGTGATAACTCCCTCAGTAGAGACACCATCCTTCAAAGTTCCAATTCAGATAATCTTATAAACTTAGTAGGTATTAGCACAGTGTTTTGTGTTATACCCGCTGATAAAACTGCCTATCTAGATGAGAATGATGATTTTGATATAGATGGTAATGTTATTGCTCATAGCGGTACGTTCGACGTTATTAGATTTGCTGATACAACTCTTCAGACTACAGCCGCTTTACCGTATGCTAGCGGATCATTAATAGATCAAAATGCTGAAAATATAGTAACCAACAGCGGTTATTTTCAGTCGTACATAGATAGTTTAGACCATTCCGCTACAGAGGTTAGTGGGTGGGCTAGGAGCTACACAGATACACAAGATAGTTCACTTAGTGGCTGGGCGGATAGTTACATAACCCAAGCTAGCGGCAGCCTGCAAGATAGTATAAATGAGACTATATCTGAGCTAAATGCCGTATCCGGTGCGCTCAATAGTTCCATAGAAGATAATTATGACCTTTTAATAAATACTTCTGGGTATTTCGAGTCTAGGGTTGATTCTGCCGATTCCGAAATTCTAGCTAATTCTGGATACTTCGAGAATAGAGCTGATTCTACAGACGCTGACATTTTAGCTAATTCGGGTTACTTTGAATCTAGAGCCGATTCTGCTGACTCTGAGATTCTAGCAAATTCTGGTTACTTTGAATCTAGAGCTGATTCTGCTGATTCTGAGATTCTAGCAAATTCTGGATACTTCGAGAATAGAGCCGATTCTGCTGATTCTGAGATTCTAGCAAATTCTGGTTACTTTGAATCTAGAGCTGATTCTATAGATGACGATGTATATACCGTCTCAGGACTGCTTACTCCTAGCGGTGAAAATTTTGATTTTACAAACAATATACTAACATACAATAATAGCTATGGCGGTAGCTTTACTGCTGACTTATCTAGCTTATCTACTTTTGACACTAGCGGTGTTAGTTTATCATATGGCGGTGGTATATTAACATATACGAATAACGCTGGCGGTACTTTTGACGTAGATATATCCTCTATTAGTGGGGATGTTTATGCTATGATTGTAGATGGAGCGCCTTCGACTCTTGATACACTCAATGAAATAGCAGCCGCACTAAACGATGACGCTAACGTAGCGAATACTTTAACAACATTAATTTCTACTACTAGCGGTAACTTACAAAGTAGCATAAATGATAACGATTCTTTCATAACTGCTGTATCTGGATATTCTGATAGTAAAGATCTATCTATTTCCGGCTATTTTGAATCTAGGGTTGATTCTGCTGATTCTGAGATTCTAGCTAATTCGGGGTATTTTCAATCTACATCAGATCAGCTAAACTCAGATATCATAACTGTTTCCGGGTTAACCCCAACGGGGATTCCTAGCGGTATAACCTTCTTTGCAGATGACGCCAGTCTAACTGGTAATAATACTTTCACTTATGATGGAACCAGTGTTTATCTAGACGGTACAATATTCTCTAGCGGCGAGAGAATGATAACCAGCGATGAAATATTTCATATTAAACAGTTAACGCAGGCTGAATACGACGCCATAACTCCCGACTCGGCAACATTTTACATTATAACAGATGCCTCTGAAGATGCAGCCGTATCTGGATATTTTGAAGCTAGAGATACGGCGATTTCTGGTTATTTCCAAGGTGAAACCGACCAGCTTAACTCAGACCTACTTGTTGTTTCTGGCTTGACGCCAACAGGTATTCCTAGCGGTATCACTTTCTTTGCTAATGACGGCGATCTCGATAGCAGTAGCAATTTTATATATGATGGAAATGATGTAGTACTTAGCGGCAACATCATGGCTAGTGGTAAAAGAGTTATAACTAGCGATGATATATACCATATTGAGCAAATAACCCAAGCAGAGTATGACGCTATAACTCCAGACTCAGCTACTTTTTACATTATTACAGACGCCCCTTCACTATCTGGTTATCTCACAACCCAAGACGCAGCGCTTTCTGGATATTTTGAAAGTAGAGACACCTCCATATCTGGCTATTTCAACTCTAGAGATATTGATATATCGGGTTATTTTGAAAATAGAGATTCTGCTATTTCTGGATATCTAGACGTAAGAGATGCTGAAATATCTGGATATGTAGAAGCTAAAGACAATGCGATAATATCTTACCTAGATTCTGCTGATTCTGCTATCTCTGGGTATTTTGAAACTAGAGACATATCTATTTCTGGGTACTTTGAGTCTAGAGTTGATTCCGCCGATCTTGATATTCTAGCTAATTCGGGATACTTTCAATCTACATCTGACCAATTAAACTCAGACATAATTACGGTGTCTGGCTTGACCCCAACCGGCATACCAAGCGGCATGACGTTCTTTGCGGACGACGCTAGTTTAACCGGTAATAATACATTAATATACGATGGTTCAGACATATCTCTTAGTGGTAATATTACCGCAAGCGGAAAACATGTTGTCACCAGCGATGCCGTAAAACATATCGAACATATTACACAAGCTGAGTACGACTTAATAACTCCTGACGCATCTACATTTTATATTATTACTGATGCCAACGAAGATGCGGCTATCTCAGGATACTTTGAGGCTCGCGATACTCAAATCTCCGGGTATTTTGACTCAAGAGACACGTCAATATCGGGCTATTTTGAGTCTAGGGCAGATCAAGCCGACTTGGATATATTAACGGTTTCTGGTCTTACTCCAACAGGGCTTCCAAGCGGATTAACATTCTTTGCCGATGATGGAAGTCTAACTGGCAATAATACTTTAGTTTATGATGGTAATAATATTTCTCTGAGTGGTACTATATTTGCCACAGGTGAGCGCATTGTTACTAGCGACGAGATATTCCATATTAAGCAGTTGACGCAAGCCGAGTATGACGCTATCACGCCTGACTCTGCTACGTTCTACATTATCACAGACGCATCCGAAGACGCCGCCGTGTCGGGATATTTTGAGGCGAGAGATACGGCAATTTCTGGGTATTTTGAGGGGCAAACTTCACAGCTACAAGCTGACATTATTACTGTATCTGGATTGACCCCCACTGGACTTCCAAGTGGCATGACGTTTTTTGCTGACGACGGGAGTCTAACTGGCAATAACACCATGATCTATGATGGCTCAGACATCACGCTGAGTGGAAATATTACGGCTAGTGGTAAGCGCGTTATTACGAGTGATGATATTTATCACATAGAACAAATAACACAAGCAGAGTACGATGCGATCACACCTGATTCTGCAACCTTTTATATTATTACAGACGCTCCCTCTGTATCTGGTTATTTTAATACAATAACAAATAATCTAGAGACTGAAATTGATACTGTGTCTGGCTTGATTCCAACCGGCACTCCTAGTGGAATTAATTTCTTTAATGACCAAGGCGCGGTTAGCGGTAACAATACATTTATTTATGACGGTGTAGACGTATCGTTAAGTGGTAATATAATCGCCAGCGGAAAGCGCGTAATTACTAGTGATGAAATATATCACATTAAACAGCTTACACAGTCAGAATATGACGCTATAACGCCAGACGCCGCCACGTTTTATATTATTACTGATCCAGATATTGAAGGGCCAGTCGTCCAGCCAATTAGGACAGTCGGTGCAGACGCAGCAATATTAACCACAGACTATACAATACATGCTACAGCTGGTTTAAATTTGACACTTCCCTCTGCGGTTGGTAACGGCGGAATCGTGTATAATATAAAGAATATCAGTGCTAACACCGTAATAGTTAGTGGTGTTGGTGGGGAAACTATAGACGGTCAAACCTCATTCTCATTGAGTACGCAATACCAATCTATAACACTACAATCAACTAACTCTAATTGGATTATCTTATAATGAGTATAAAATTAGGTAATGCTGAAATAAATGCTATATCTATAATTGAACCTTATAGTGCAGCCGATCTTGGTGGTACTGATTATAGCGAAGCTGGTCTTGAGCCAGATTGGGTTAGACCGTCTGAGTGGATGGATATGCCGGTCATAAATTCTGGTGATAATCAAATCGCCATGTTGATGATGGTCGAAAGTGGTACTGTTAATAGGTATGCGTCAATGCAGATGATTAGCCACTCAAACAATAGCGGTATCCACACTACTATTGACTGGGGCGATGGTACTTCTAGCTTGGCTTACACAACCAGCAATAATAGCACAATATACCCAGACCATTATTATAATTTTGAAGACTTACCAGAAGATACGGAGATACCGTTTAATGGTACTGTTGCGAGACAGGCTTTAATTCAGATGAGTAGTCCTAGCGGGTTTGCATATTTAAATGTCAGTACTATGAATGGGCAATTAGATCCCAACAAAAATACTCTTTATAGTAATTCGCAATCTACTAATATTGTCGATATACATGTGAACGCTCCAGATATGACTCAGTTTGTTGCTGGTTCAAATAGCAGACACTTAGAAAGGCTCCATATAAACTGTGATACGATTATAAACAGCCCCTTTAATGGACTCAAAAACTTGAGAGTTGCTTATATTCCGAGCGGCGCTACTACTGGTAGAACGAGTCTTAGTCAAATGTTTTACAGCTGCGAGAAATTAAAACGCGCGCCGATGCTTGATACATCCTCTGCTACTTCGCTAAATGATCTTTTTCATAATTGTTTCAGTTTAACCTATGTACCGGAATATGATACGTCAAACGTTACTAATTTTTATACAGTTTTTTGGCAATGCCGATCTCTTGATTACATACCATTTTCTGACTTTTCTAACGCCACTAGCCTTTCTCACGCTTTTGGGGGTATGCAAAACCTAAAAGCTTTCCCAAATGGTATATCTTGGCCTACCGGCCTGTATGACTCAACAAACCTATTTAAAGGCAACGAAGATATGGTTTATATACCAGATGATATAAACCTAAGCGGCGCTTCTACGCTAGCCAATATGTTTAACGGTTGTACTAGTTTAAGAAGGGTTCCAGATATATATGCCCCAAATGCTACAAGTATGAGTAATTGCTTCGGTAATTGTCACAGTTTAAAGAAAATCAACATTAAAGATATATCATCTGTTACCAATATGCATTACGCAATGTCTCCATGCTCTGAACTAAGAGAGGTCGCTGTTGAGAACGTTCCAACGGGCGTTACTACTTTTTTTGCTCTCTATCTTTCTAATTCTAAGTTAATAAAATCTACAGATTTTTATACTGGCAATGCTACAGATGTTCGTTATATGTATGGTGGCTGTAAAGAGCTTGAGCGCGCCCAAACTATTGACATGTCTAACGCATCTGACATTCGCCAAATTTTTCAACATTGCAGAAAAATAAAAGAAGTTAATTTTATAAACATTAACAATAAAATTGGAGATGCTCTATCTGCTTTTGAGGGATGTGTATCTCTTGAGTCTATTCCGTCTGGATTATTTCAGGATTATAATAGCTGTCCATCTTATACATATGATATGTTTTCTAACACCAACATAACAAGGGTCCAAAACATTAACCTTTCTGGATGTATACAATCTAATAATCGCTCTCCATTTTATATTAACAATGTGCATGAACTAGACAATATAATTTTAGGGTCTGGTGCATACCTATATGGCCTCATATATAATAATGAATTTATTTCTAGAATACCAGCTTGGGATGCTTATGGTGTAAAAAATCTTGATAACGGCTTTAGGGAGTGTATTAATCTATCTTGGAGTGATTTAAAAAATATGGAGTGTTCTACTTCTTATTACAACTGTTTACTTGGTAGTGGGGCTTTAGAAAATATATTCAATAACCTAGCGAGTGGCGTTGTTGGACAGAGTATAGATATCAGGGATAACTACGGCGTTTCAGAGCTTCACCCCGACACCATCGCTATCGCAACTTCAAAAGGCTGGACTGTTACTACATAGGTACAAATAATGGCAAATTTAAAAGTAGGAAATACGACCATCGGGAAGATTGCGGTTATAGAGCCGTATGAGGACGTGTATGTTGATGACACACCCACGCCAATAACTCCGTGGACAAGGCCCTCCCATTGGCTTGATATGCCTACGATATCCGAAGACGAACATAAGTGCGCATTTCTATATGCTATTCCGAGCGGCTCATTGCCGAGTGGCGACCTGCTAAATAATTACGTACTACTCCATGCCAGAGGTCCGGGTAGTAGCAATGATTATAAAACAGATACGGTTGTAGATTGGGGAGATGGAACTACCGACACTAGAAATACTCTTTCAAACTCTGTGGATTGGTTTGAAAAGTTTTTTGATTTTGACTCTTTACCTATAGAGACACAGTTTGTTGAGGACGGTCGATATTACCGTCAGGCATTAGTTACTATCGAGGGGAATAGCGGTATTCGTGATATCAGCTGGAGAAGCAGAAAGAATTACCCCGGAGGTAGTACATATTCGCCTAACTTATATCTTTTAGAATACAACATAAATGTTCCAAGCGGTGTTAATATCGGGCTTTCTACAAATTATGATAGATGGCGATTTCCTTTTTTAGAAAAGGCTAGGGTTTATGCTCCACTTACGTGGGGGTATATTTGTTTATTCCAACATACCCCAAGATTAAAATCTGTTGAACTATATAGTGGCGCTATGCCAAGTTTAACCTCGACTAAACAAATGTTTGCAAATAGTAGTATAGATTACTTACCAGATTTTGATACATCTAGCGTTGTTTCTTTTTCTAGCATGTTTAGTAGTTATCGTGGCGGAGCAAAAGAATTCCCCTCTGGTAAATACGACTTTTCTAGCGTTAGCGCTACCGGCATGGCGAGTTTATTTTACAATTCTTCTTTTGAGAAAATAACGATAGATATTCCATCTCATATCACAAACTGCTCAAATATGTTTGGATATTGCAATAACCTTAAAAAAATAGAAGGTAATTGGGACACTAGTAATGTAACTACTTTTAATGCTTTTGCCCAACAATCCATAAATTTATTATATACACCAGATATAAAGTTTGACTCAACTGTTGATATGTATAGAATATTTTGGAATTGCAGGAAATTAAAAAATCATTACACAATTAATGCTTCTGGATGTACAGTTGGTCAAAGTGCATTTAGCTCATGTTACTCCATAACCGAAGTTACAATTGAAGACCTTTCTAACTACAAAAATGACGGCACTATTAACGATGGGCAGTTTAACGGTATGTTTTCTAGTTGTATCAATCTAAAAAAAGTGAATGTCATTAACCCAAAGATTGGCGCCTATAGAACAAGCTACGGCGTAGGTAGCATGTTTTCATCTTGTACCAGCCTTGAATATCTACCATACCTTGATTTATCTGGAGTTAAGACGGTAAATAACATTACTTCTAATTGCACCAGTTTGAAAAAGGTTGGGGGGTTTAATACTCCAGACACAACAGATTTTACTAGTATGTTTTATAACTGCCATTATTTGCAGGAAGCTCCAGAACTAGACATGACGTGTAGAGGAACTGGCAATGTGTCTATAGCTAGCTTATTTCGAGATTGTAGGTCACTAAAAACACTTCCCCAATATGATTTTTCTAGAGTGTATTATTTTGAAATTTGGTCTCCACCCTATCTAGAAGGTTCAATTTCTTTGGATTTGAGTAATCTTAAATACACAATCAATAGTCGCGCTCAAGCTGGTCAAGTTTTAAACGGTAGAGGTGGTGTTACAGAGATAACTGATTTGATTATACCTTCTGGTGCGAATATGAATAGCGCATTTTCGAGCCTGATAAATTTAAAAAGCATACCGTTTGTAGACGCCTCTAATGGATATACATACGCTGGAATGTTTAATAGTTGTTCTAACCTAGAAGCCGGAGCGCTATCTGGAACAAATGTTAGTATAGGTTATTATCAAACTGCTCTTGGTAGCGGTGCAGTTATGGATGTGTTTAATAATTTAGCGAGCGGTGTCACAGGTCAAACCATTGATATGAGGTATGTTCCCGGTGTGTATGTATTAACAGAAGAAGAGAGAAATATTCCTATCTCCAAAGGCTGGACGCTCTTAACATAAGGTATACAAAAAAATGGCAATTATAAAAGTAGGTAATAATAGTATAGGTAAGATATCGGTTATAGAGCCGTATGACGACTTTCATGGAGTTGAGAATGAGCTTACGTATGAACCGTCACAGGAACCTTGGGTACGCTCAAGTGACTGGCTTGATATGCCAACGGTTACAGATGGTATGGCCGCCCTTATATATGTTCCCAGTGGCGCTCAAGATTTTGGAATTAGTTTGTATGTTAGAAATGGACTTGTCCACAATTCTCCAACATACGTTCCCGTAGACTGGGGTGATGGAACATCTGGAATAATCGGTGGGTTACAAACCCAATATCCACAAAATCCCGGTTTCTTTAGTACGACGCACAAGACGTATAATTTTGACAATTTATCTCCAGAAACAGAAATTATTCAAAACGGAACGCCCGCCAGACAGGCAATCATACAACTAGACGCTAGTGTTAGCGGTATGGTGTATGTAGATATAGGTGGTTTAGCTGGCGCTTACTTTGGAGATAATTCTGACGAGTATGTAGACAGGGGCGGCCTAGTTGACTATCACGCTCAATCTTCTACTCTTCTAGATTTAGTCGTAAGAGGCAGTGGTATTACAAACTTCTACATGGGTAATTATCGGAACTGTCGTCACAGAAACCTACAGTCGGCTGTTTTAGATGTTCCATCTGTTCATGCTGCGACTTACATGTTCATAAGCGCACAGGATTTAAGAAATGTAGAAATAGCTAGCGGAGCAATCTCATCTCAAACAAATCTAGAATCCATGTTTAGTAGTTGCTCAAGTCTTACAGAGGTTCCTTATTTTGATACATCTAGCGCAACGGGTTGTGCTAATATGTTTAATAGCTGCTACAATATAAAATCAATACCGACTTATAACACTTCAAATGTAACAAATTTTGCATCCATGTTTTCTAATTGTCGTTCACTTGTAAACATACCAGAACTGGACATTTCTAACGGTACTAGTTTTAGTTCAACCTTTGCATATATGTTCTCTATAACTAAAATTCCATCTGGCATGGATTTTAGCAATGGGCAAGATTTTAATTCTATATTTAGCAGGTGTAACAGGTTGAAGTATCTTCCTGATATTGATTTCTCAAGCGCTATTACAATGTCTGATGCGTTTTACGAGTGTACAAGTTTAGAGGGAGTGCCTAAAATTAATGCGCCTAACTTAAACGGTCAATATGCGTTTCGTCAAACATTTAGATCTTGCTATAATTTAAGGGAAATTCATATACAAGATATAGGAAACGCAAAAGACCTTTATCATACATTCGCTGGCTGTGTTTCATTAGAAGAAATCAAATGGGACAACCCGGAGTCCGTTGTGGTAACCGGACTTCATGCCACTTTTAACGGTCTTCACAGGATTAAAACACTGCCAAATATAAATACTTCAAATGCAACATATATGGGGTCTTACGCAGTGGGTTGCAGGGCTTTAAGTAGAACACCGGTAATAGACCTTTCTTCTTGTAATAATATTGAATCTATATTCAATGGTTGTTTTTCAATGCAAGAAATAAACTTCAAAAATGTTAACAGTAAGCCCAACATGTATAATTCTTTTAGAGATTGTTACAACCTTCGGAAAATTCCATCTGGATTATTTGAAGATTATGATTCAACATCTAGTTATATGAGAGAGTGTTTTTATAATTGTCAATCAATTGAAAAAATTTCAGATATAGTTATTTCTGGCTCTACAAATTCTAGTACTAATAATAGATCATGTTTCACCATCATGGCGCGACTTAAACATTTTGACGGGATAATAAACACTGAATATGGATGCAGAAGCTTATTTTACGGTAATGGTAGTTTGGAGTCTATTGGTCCATTAGACCTATCTGCTTCTAAAGATAATACTCAAATGTTTAACAGTTGTCTCACACTACATACTGTTAATATATCTGGAATATCTGCTTCAATAGGTTTTTATGATAACTTTCTTGGTAGCGGTGAGATCACAAAAATATTTAATAATCTAACCAGTGGGGTTACGGGGCAGTCAATTGATATTAGAAACAACTACGGAACAAGCCAGCTTCATTCAGATACCCTAGCAATCGCAACCTCTAAAGGTTGGACCGTCACAACATAAGGTATAACAATGGCAGTATTAAAATTCGGAAACGCCAATGTCGGTAAGATATCGGTTATAGAACCGTATGATGATCCTATTGGGCATCAAAAACCAGCGATAGAACCTTGGGTGCGCCCCAGTGAGTGGTTAGATATGCCTGTTATTGGATCTGGTGACGATAAAATTGCTATCTTGATGTATGTACCAAGTGGTGAATTAGTACCGGTTGATTTTGGTATACGTGGAACCGCTTATTCCAATAATCCCAACAGCTATTCACACACGTATTCGCAAATAAATTGGGGTGATGGAACTTCTGATATAATAGAGGGTTTTCAACATAGTACCACGCCTAGAGCAGAGCATGTGTTTAATTTTGATAATTTACCAGAAAACACACAGTTTGTACACAAGGGGCTGGTTAGTCGTCAGGCTTTAATTGAGATAGACAATAGTGTTAGTGGTTGCAGATATATAGATTTATACAGATTTGGACTTAATGAAGCAAATGATATCCTTCAGAGGAGAGGTGTTAGTTCTAAAATATTAGAACTTCACGTTGCGTCACAAAACCTTGAGCAAATATATGCGTTCTACAATAGCAACTATGTACAGCATAGAGACATGGAAAAAATAACGATTGACACACCTAACTCAATCTCTCCATTTAGATTTCTATCTACTTTCAATAGTATAAGATCTATAAATTTCCCTAGCGGTCTTTTTACGGGTCAAACGGACTTTAGGGAATTTTTTATGAATTGCTATGATTTGACAGAAGTTCCATATATTGACACTAGTAGTGCTACAAACATGCACTCTGCTTTTCTTAATTGTCGTATTCTAGAAGAAATTCCTGATTTTATTAATACTTCACAGGTGCAGTCTTTTACTAACATGTTCTATAATTGCCATAGATTAAAAAGATTCCCTAATTTAGATACTTCAAACGCTATTGATTTTTACCAAACATTTTATTCTTGTGAGTCTTTGGAGAATATACCTTCAGGTCTTGACTTTTCTAATTTAAAAAATTTCAGGATGGCATTTACAGGTTGTAGATCAATAAAAGCTTTGAGTAATGATTTTTTTGATACTATGATTAACGTTACTGGAGCTAGAGATCTTTTCAGTGGTTGTGATAGTTTATCTTATATTCCAGAGATTAATCTTCCTAGTTGTACCGAAATGAGTAGCATGTTTTCTGCCTGTAGAAGTTTAGAGCGAGTGAAGGTGGGTAATATTTCTAGTGTCACAACTTCTACGTATGGATTAAATGGCTTATTTTCCGAGTGTAACACTTTAAAAAGTGTCGAATTTACTAACCCGGAAGACATAAATGCTTACTATATGCCAAGCATGTTTTATAGATGTTATAATCTTAAAAAAGCCCCTTATATGAATCTATCTAGCGGTGTAAATATTTCAAGTATGTTTTGGGAATGTTATGATCTTCAACAGGCGCCCGTTTATGATGTGGCAAGTGCTACCGGTTTAGACGGTTTTTATTATTCTTGTCGAGAGTTATCAGAAATTGGTGGATTTGAGAACACGCAAAATGTAACAGGGGTTAATAATCTATTTGGATACAATTTAAATTTGAGAAAACTTCCCTCCGGCCTACTTGAAAATCAATTTCTTGGTAATGCTATTAATTTTTTACAATTCTCACCACTCGACCCCCCTAAAAATATAACGATAGATGGCAATCAAAGCCTCACAAGGTTGGACAATCACCCCGAAATTAGAGATATTGCTCTATCTGGACATATGTATAGGACGTTTTACTACTCATCAAATATCTCACATTTAATTAACATTGACTTTTCAGCGGTTACTGGTTACTACCAACCGTTTTATGGTAGTAACAGAATACAGTGGATAGATCCTAAAAATTTAAGTATTAGTATGGATTTTTCTAGCTTAACACTTGGTAGCGGGGCTATAAATCATATCATAGAAAATGTTACAAGTGGTGTTACTGGTCAAACCCTTGACTTTAGAAACAATTACGGCATTTCATCGCTTCACTCCAACACAATCACTACTGCAAATGCAAAAGGTTGGACAGTTTTAACTTAAAAAGGAGAAAAAATGGCTCATATAGAAAAAGGTTACTACAAGTACGATTCCGAGAAAGATTATGTTTTTCACGGCAATAATGTTTACGGCCCCGGATTCACTCTTCTAGAGGGGCAACAGGAGAGTTACGATCTTCCGGTGGGCGGTTGGCAATTCTTCAACAGTCCGCAAGAAGCGTGTATATTCTATGGGATAGATATAGAAAACTATGATTATTTAACAGAAGACCCAGACGAAGAACATGGTCACGAGGAGCCTATAGATGTCGTATAATCCAGTACCATCGTTAGATAACGGCAACGCTACGTTTAACAACAACGTTAACGTGAGCGGTGTTTCTACGTTTAACGCTGGGGTAAAAACCAAGTTAAACAGCGAGGTTGATGGGGTAACTATCACCTTCGATATGAACGAGTCGAACACTCACAGCGTGCGGCTCGGTGGAAACAGAACGCTAGCCGTATCTAATGTAGACGCTGGACAAAAATTTACCCTTAGACTAGAGCAAGATTCTACCGGTAATCGCGAGGTTACATGGTGGAACAATATAGACTGGATCATTTCTGGTAGTGGTCAGCCAATTCTGAACTCAGGAGTTGGCGCGGTAGATTATTTTGGCTTTCTTTGCACTAGTGGTGGATATTATGACGGCTTTCACATGACCGAACTCGTTGCGGGTGGCGGTGGAGGTGGCGGTGGAGGTGGTTTCTCTTTACCGGCAGGAGGTCTTGAAAATCAAATTTTATATAAAATTAGTGATGGTTCCGATGAGCTTGGTTGGATTGACAATTACGCCACAGAATTTCGCGAGCTAATTAAAAATGATACTGGTAGCGATATTTTAAAGGGTACTGCGGTCATGGCGACTGGCGCAGTTGGCGATAGAATTCGTGTTGCTCCATCTGTTGCTGATGGTAGCGTAGAAGCAAGATACATGTTTGGTATTGCCTCGGAAGATATTAGTGACTCTTCAGAGGGGTATGTTACCCTAGTAGGACCGCTTAAAGACATTGTGACTAGCGGTTATCCAATCGGAACAGTTCTGTGGCTTGACCCAGATAATCCCGGAGGATTAACGTCAACTCAACCAACCTCCCCAAATCTACAAATGAGTGTAGCTATTGTTACAAACACTCATGCTACAAATGGTAGAATATTTGTAAGAATGTGGGAACAACAGCCCGGACTACACGAATTACATGACGTGAACGTAGATTTTGGGCTAGCTAGTGGGGATTTGATTGCTTATGACAGCTCTAACTTAACTTGGGTAAACATACAAAATCCAAGTGGTAATCTTCAAGCTCAAATAACCGAAAATGCTAATGACATCATTACCGTTTCTGGACTAACTGGAGGTGGAAGTTATACCACTGGTAGTGGACTAACTTTAGTTGGAACTGAATTTAATGTTTACGGTGGTAGTGGTAATTTTGAATATTTAGAAATACAAACAGATAATACAACTATCCCTAAAATTAAGTTTACTGGATCTGGCGTTACAGACACCCCAATTAGCTTGGAAGTCGCCTCTAGTTTTGAAAGCGCGACCGGCT
>Ga0255775_1000593_pt1 | contig 36242 bp, 58 predicted proteins | sample 011ome_26_FD_179973 | JGI IMG/M metagenome (GOLD analysis project Ga0255775, IMG submission 179973) | Coastal salt marsh microbial communities from the Groves Creek Marsh, Skidaway Island, Georgia - 011511BT metaG (version 2) | ecosystem: Environmental > Aquatic > Marine > Intertidal zone > Salt...
AATTGAGCTGAAGTGGGGGGTGGATAGGCTGCCTTGGATTGTGGGCACTGAGCTGAGGGGCAGGTTCGAGGCTCAGATGGATCGGCTGAATAAGGCTATAGAGGATCAGCGTGACGTCGAGCATCAGGTGGAAGTCACGTTGAGGGGTGTGGCTGCCTTGGAGGCCGCAGCAATAGCCGCAGGGCGGCAGCCACTAACCGGCGAGTACATCGAGGGCAGGATGCCGGACGGCAAGCCTCTGGCGGTCGTGCCGAATGGGTACGAGGCGGTGAAGGTCAAGCGCGAAAACCGAGACATGATGGTTTTCACGGTTGACGAGGTTGGCAGGGTCTTGGCTGAGTGGCTGAAGGAAAATCAGGCGCGAAACTTGGTTGAAAACGTCAAGGATATATTCGCGGGCGCGGAGATAGAGAGCATCAAGGCGCCGAAGGAAATGTTAAACGACGAAATTCCGTTTTAAATGGATGCGCTTGGAGTGTATAGTGGCTGATATGGATCAGGATAAAGAACGACCAGAAATATTGAAGGATCGAGAGTATCAACTGCTTGGGCAGTCTACTTGGGTCGACGTGCGTAACCTGACCGTGCACATTGTGCGGTACGGGGCGGGCATCAAGGTCGAGGTGTGGCCGAGGGAGTTGCTTAGGGGCTATGAGCCAATCGCTGAAATAGAGGTGGCGTTCAGAGACGTTAAGGGAGAGCCGGATGATAGTGGCTGGTAGGGGTACAATTGCAAGGCGCTTATCCGATGGGCGTTGTCCATCGTGCCGCAGCGTGCTAACCACAACTGACCCAGATGGTGACGTGATTAGGCAGGACTGCATAGTTTGCGGCCTCAAAATAGTTAACAGGGAAATAAAAAATGAAAAGAAATGAAGTGCTCGACGACGCAAAGCAAAAGGTTACGGTTGATCGGGCTGCCGACCACGGCGATATGGAGAGCAACTTCAACTCGATCGCGGCGTACTGGTCTGAATACCTTGGCCAGAAAATCACGGCCAATGACGTTGGGCTGATGATGACGCTGCTAAAGATAGCCAGAGCGCGTGGCAATCCGTATCACGAAGACAACTACGTCGACGGGGCTGGGTATCTGGCCTGCGCTGCGGAATGTGTTGATGTGAATGGGTGACGTGCTAAACCTCAACGACCGGCATTTTGTGCGCTTCTTCTCCGAGCCTGTGGATTGTGACCATTGCGGGCTGGAGACACACGGATACGTTTACGAGCGTATGCAGTCGATCATATGCTCCAAGTGCCGTGAGCCGCTGCTGGTGATCGAGGATAAGCCGACTATGGTTATCACGTTTGATGATGGGGCTGAGTGGGAGTACGACGATGACTGCTAAGACACCTGACGAGGTGATCAACAAGTTTCTGGAGCGCGTGGCGTCTGGCGAGGCAGTGAGCAAGGTGTGCAAGGATAAGTCTATGCCGAGCTGGGTGACTATCAGCAGGCGCATAGCGGCTGATCCAGCGTTTGAGGTGCAGTATCGTCTGGCTCTAGAGTTCAGGGGTATGGTGCTCGCAGATCAACTAGACGAGATCAAGCGTGGCGCAATGACGGGGCAGATCGACCCGCAAAGCGGCAGGCTGGCTGCTGACATCCTGAAGTGGCAGGCGGCTCGTATGACGCCGAAGATGTACGGCGACAGACAGCAGATAGATGTGGCAGCGTCGGACGGTGGCAGCTATCTGGACGTCCTGCAAACAGTGAACCAAGCAATCGCCGAGAAGGCAGCAAAGCGGATAGCTGATAGCAGAGAGAACACACAAGTGGATGAAGTACGCGCACGCGCGACCGAAGTTAACCAGATTTCAGTTAACAATGATCTGCCTAAAAAGCAGGCAAACAGCACAAAAAAAGGTAAAAAGTTATCCACAGGCAACTAAGTCATTGTATTTGCACGATACGCGTTGCGCATAATTAACGTTATGCGACATTTCTGCAAAACATGCTCAAAGTTAACCAGATTTTCGTTACCCCCCCCGTCAACTCAGGGCAGGGGGCGGGTAAAAAAATATATACACCCACACCACCCCTACCCTACCCCCGTTAACGGAGGCCGCGCATGACCGACACCAAGCTAACCGCCGAAACCATAGCCGCCCTGCGCGCCGACCCCTGCCTGTTTGTCGAGACGATCCTTGGAGCCACCCCCCAAGTTTGGCAGAGGAAGGCGTTACAAGCCATTGCCGCGAATGACAGGGTTGCCATTAAGTCCGGCCACGGCGTGGGCAAGACGGCCTTCGAGAGCTGGGTCGTGCTTTGGTGGCTTATGACGCATTACCCGTGCAAGGTGGCGGTGACGGCGAACAGCGCGCACCAGCTATCGGACGTACTGTGGACGGAGATCGACCGCTGGGCACGCAACATGCCGCCCGCGTTTAAGGGGTTGCTGGATTTCAAGTCGGACAAGATTGCCCTCAAGGGTGCGTCTGACAGCTTTGCGGTGGCGCGTACCAGCCGCAGGGAGAACCCCGAGAGCTTGGCGGGCTTTCACAGCCCCCACATGCTGTTTGTGGTCGAGGAGGCGTCTGGCATACCCGCGATTATCTTTGAGACGGCCAGCGGCGCGTTAAGTACCCCCGGTGCGAAGATTATCATGTGCGGCAACCCCACCAGAACCGACGGCTATTTTTACGACGCGTTCCACAATGACCGCGAGAAGTGGCACTGCATTACGGTGTCGTGCGAGGAAGGCGAGTACGTCGACCCCAAGTTTATCCGCGAAATGGCCGAGAAGTATGGCGGGGAAAGCAACGTATACCGCGTGCGCGTCTTGGGCGAGTTTCCGACGCAATCCGACGACGTGTTGTTGCCGCTGCATCTGGTTGAGGATGCGGTCAAACGTGACGTTGAGGCTGCGCCTACGACGCCGGTTGTTTGGGGCTTGGACGTCGCGCGGTTTGGTTCCGACAGGTCGGCGTTGTGCAAGCGTCAGGGCAATGTGATGATTGAGCCCATCAAGACGTGGCAGAATAAGGATTTGATGGAGATGGCCGGTATTATATTGGCCGAGCACGACGCCGTGCCGTACAAGATGCGCCCGCAGGCCATCTATGTGGACGCCATTGGCTTGGGCGCCGGACTGGCTGACCGCCTGCGCGAGCTGGATTTGCCTGCGGTTGCCGTGTCTGTGTCTGAGACTGCGTCGCTGAAGGATCGGTTTAACCGGCTGCGCGACGAAATTTACTGGAACGCCCGCGAGTGGTTTGAGGCGCGCGACGTCAAGATGCCGCAGGACGACACGTTGATTTCGGAGCTGACGTCGATCCGGTATAAGTATTTGTCGACCGGCAAGCTGAAGATTGAGAGCAAGGATGAGATGAAGCGACGCGGGCAGAGGTCGCCTGACACGGCCGACGCGTTTGCCCTGACCTTCGCCCATCAGGGTGCGGTTGCCGGTGGCTACTCAAAGGGTTATAATTCAAATCGCATGATGAAACCCAACACTGGCTGGATTGTTTAATGGCACCATATGAATACGGGCGAACAGCCGAGGCCGAGCGCGGCCTGTTGGGTCTTTTGGCCAACGCGTTTACCCCTGTGCGGCGTCCCGTCGTAACCCCAGCCGAGACCACCTATATGGAGGCCGACGGCGCGCTTTATCCGCAATATCAGGCCGGCGTCTACGGAGACCCTGAGTTTGGGTTTGAGTACATGCCTGCGTACCGCGCCATTTCTGGATTACTGTCAGACCCTGAGGCGGCTGTCGATGCCGCTTCCGCTATGCCTGAGGCAATGCGTCAGGCGGCTAATCAGCAGATTGCGGCTGGCTTAGACGTCGCTGGCGGTGGGTCGGGTGATCTTGTTGACGCCGCCGGAAATCCTATCAGTTATGACCCACTAGCCGTCTCCGCACCACTTGCGCCTGCGGGTATTGCCGCAGCTAAGGCTGGCGGCGCAACCCTTGGCGCTATGGGTGGCCGCGTAAAGCCTCCAACAAAGACTGAACTAGACCCTATGGGGTACAGCAAGATAAAGCTCGACGAGCCTTTGGCTGAAATGCAGTATGACTTTGAGCCTATGAGCCTGCTTTTTCCAGATAGAAAAATTGTCAAACCAGAAAGCCTGCTTGGAAAAGTTGCGTTGTTTGGCGCTGGCGACAGAAGCGGAGTTGGCACCCTTAAAAGTTTGTCTGGTCAGGTCTTTGATGAGCCGGTATCTGCTTTGGGGGGCAGGGATTACCAGCTTGCAACGCCATATGCTTGGGCGTCAGACGAGGGTGTTATATCAGGGCTTTTGGCTCGCGCTAAAAAGGCTCAAGAAGAAACTGGCATAGAAGATGTTGTTTTGGCTCATTCCACAATGAACCCGACAGCCGTTGACTTTACTGACTTTAATTCAGCAGCAGTGGCTGAGATGTTAAAAACATCAAAAATAACTAAAAAAGATGCAAAGCAATTTGATGATGAAATAAAAAAATCTTTTCCTAGCTTCCCCGGTGTAAAGTCGCCCAAGTTTAGGGAATGGATGAAGTCGCAAAAATCTGGCAAAACTAGAGCAACGATAATCAAGGAAATGGACAAAGACTTATGGCGGTCTAAGGGTTTCCCGATGGTTGGTAAAGCCAGATACGCTTTAACGGAAAAGGCGCAGCAAAATGTGCCAACATTCCAAACTGGTTTGTCTTTTATCCCGATTGATGTTGCTGGTGGAGCTGTTAAAAGCCCTATAATGCCCCACTCAACATATAGCACCGCTATGCGCCGCGCTGGCGATCCTGTGCAGCTTTCGGGAACAATACCAAATGAGATTTTTTATAGAGATTTCTTTAAAACCCTTGAAGGGGCGACAACAAAGTCTGGCGCGCCACAACCTGCGAGCATGAAACAGTATACTACAAGACTGAACAACCCTTATCAGATTGTTGACCAAGAGCTTGTTGATACTATGTCTGGCCTGTTAGGGTACTAAAATGAACTCTGGCGGATTTGTTTCTTGGTCGATGCCGATAGCCTCACACAAAAGAGCATCCAAGCCTATTAACTTTTGCTTGTGGTCTGTTGTTGGGTCAGCGGTTTCTAAGTGCGCCGCAACTGTCAAAATTATTCTCTCTCTTTTATCTTGTGCGTTCATAACGTGATCCCTTAGTTAAAAATGAATTGTACTACATATATCGAAACAATAGCAAAGGTTAAATAATGGCACCCCGAGCCCCAAAAGACCCGCGCCTAGCCAAAGCAGGCGTCTCCGGTTACAATCAACCGAGGCGCACCCCCTCGCACCCGACCAAGTCGCACGTCGTTGTGGCGAAGTCTGGCGATCAGATTAAGACGATCCGCTTCGGTCAGCAGGGCGTGAGTGGCTCGCCAAGTCGAAAAGGTGAAAGCTCATCCGACGCGGCGCGACGCAAGAGCTTCAAGGCGCGTCACGCGCAGAACATAGCCAAGGGCAAGATGTCTGCGGCGTATTGGGCTAACAAGGAGAAGTGGTAGTGTCGCTCTACCAGAATATCGCAAACAAGCGCGCCAGAATTAAGGCTGGGTCAGGCGAGAAAATGCGCAAACCCGGCGCTAAAGGCGCACCAACTGCGGCAGCGTTCAAGGCCGCCGCCAAAACCGCAAAGAAAAAGAAAGTGTCAAAAGCATGAAAGTATGTCCAGACTGCCCATATCGCGGGCGTTGCGCAGACAAGCAGCGCTGTATTCAGGGTAAAAATCCCTTGCCGCTACCAGAGCCCGTGCCTGACTTCCCCCAAAATGTTTTGACAAGCTCGGGCGACAAGCCGACCAAGCGCGTCGAAGCTCCGTCAATTTTCAAAAAGAAAGTTAAAAAAGATGATCAATAAAAAATACGGAACCGCCGACCCGAAGCACGCGATGAATACTGAGCTGACAGGCCCGTCAACAATGAAGCTGACGCCGCCAACTACGCTGCCAAAGCGTTCACCAGTTCGGGCGCAAAAGATGGTCAACCAAATCCTTGGCAAATATTCAGAAGCCAAGTAATGCGGTTGAATTTTATGCGTGCACAGCGCCGCCGCACCTTGACTTCTGAGGTTCCGGTGGTGTCTGGCACGGATTTATGCGATAATGAGCCTCAGTCGACGTTGACGGACAAGCCAAAACGTGCGCCAAAGAAACGCGCAAGGGGTGTAAAAACCAATGCCAAAAAAAATGGATGACATTGAACTCAGCTCGGCGTTGTCGAGCGAGATCAGCGATGCCCTTAATTATTTCGACAGCGAGTACAGCCAAGACCGCTTGCGCGCTATGGATTTCTATATGGGCGAGCCATTTGGCAACGAGGTCGACGGCCGCTCTCAGGTTGTTGCTACCGAGATGGCCGACACCATTGAGGCCGCTATGCCCAACATTATGCGGGTGTTCTTTTCGTCTGACGAATATGTCAGGTTTAGCCCGCGCACTGCCGAAGACGTTGAGCCGGCACAGCAGGCTACGGATTACGTCAATTATGTAATCCAGTCGCAAAATGACGGGTATAAATTATTTCACACTTGGTTCAAAGATGCGTTCATGTTCCGGCTGGGCGTCATCAAGTATTTTTGGGAAACCGAAAAAGAGGTTGAGGAGGAAAGCTACAGCGGGCTGAATGAGGCTGAACTGGCTTTGCTGCTTGAAGACCCAGACGTTGAGATCGTTGAGCAGACCGAGACTGTGGTTAACAGCTACACCGACGAGGAAAGCGGCGAGCTGGTCGAGCTGGAAAGCGAATACGACCTGACTGTGCGCGTGACCCGCGAGAGTGGCCGCATCAAGGTTATCAACATCCCCTCAGAGGAGTTCTTGGTATCGCGCCGCGCCGTGTCGCTTGAGGACGCCAACTTTATGGCTCACCGCACCACCCTGACTATTTCTGACTTGGTGTCTATGGGTTACGACTACGATGAGGTTGAGGAGTTTGCCGGATCAGGCGACTTGGACATTGACCGCGAGAAGTCAACGCGCTTCCAAGATTTAGAGAGTGCCGCACGCACAGAGCCAGCAGACCCATCACTGCGCGAAGTGCCTTACTACGAGTGCATCGTCAAGATGGACGTTGACGGCGACGGCATTGCCGAGCGCCGCCGCATTTGTGCGATTGGCCCTGAAGGGCAGCACATCCTGCACAACGAGCCGTTCGATCATGTGCCGTTTGCGTGCGTCACGCCTATTTTGATGCCGCACCGCCTAATCGGCCGCAGCATTTACGACATGACTGAGGATTTGCAGGTCATCAAGTCTACCTTGATGCGCCAGTACCTCGACAGTGTCTACTCGTCGACCTTGCCGCGTATGGTTGCGGTTGAGGGTCAGGTTAATATGGATGACTTGCTGTCTGGCTCCGCTGGCTCAGTAATCCGTGCACGCCAGCCTGGTATGTTGCAGCCGATTACCGGCGCATCAGTCGGCGGGGAAATCCGGCCTCTTATGGATTACCTAGACACCGTAAAAGAGACCCGCACAGGCCTCTCTAGGGCGTCTCAAGGCCTCGACGCTAACAGTCTACAGTCAAGCACCGCAAGCGCCGTCAGCGCGACTGTACGCGGCGCGCAGGTTAAGTTGGAGAGCTACTGTCGCACATTTGCCGAGACAGGCGTTAAAGATTTGTTCCGTGGTATTTTGCATCTAGTAACCAAGCACGACAACAAAGAGAAAATCATCCGCCTTCGCAACAAGTTTGTTCCGCTGAACCCTGCCGAGTGGAAGTCTCAGTTTGACACGATTGTGCAGGTTGGGTTGGGCACGACTGACGATGAAACCAAGATTGCGTTTTTGACGCAGATTGCAGCCAAGCAAGAGCAAATCCTGATGCAGCTAGGGCCTGATAACCCAGCCGTGTCTATGGATCAATATATTTCGACCTTGCGCTCTATTGCTGAGATTGGTGGCTTCAAGGATGCCGACTTGTATTTCAGCTCGCCTGAAGTGATCAAGCAGAAGATGGCTGAGGCGCAGGCCAAGGCAAGCCAAGAGCAGCAGCAGCCGTCGCCTGAGCAGCAAATGCTTCAGATGCAGATGCAGCTTGAGCAGCAAAAGGCGCAGGCACAGATTGAGCTTGAGCGTGAAAAGGCTATGGCCAAGCTGGAGCTGGAGCGCGAGAAGTTCCAAGCAGAAATGCAGATGGAGCGCGAGAAGATGGTCGTGGAGACCGAGCTGCGCCAGCAAGAGCTTCAGGCCGAGGCTGAGTTGCGCGTCGCCAAGGCTGTGACTGATGCACAGATTTCAACTAACCTGCCGAGGGTATAGATATGGCTAAAGTTAACAAGATGATGCCGCCACGCAACACGACCATTCGCGGTCAGGATCACCTGCTGGCCTATATTACGCCAGAAGAAGCGCAGCTTTTGATGGACAATGGCGGTGCCGGCAAACCAGGGCCGATGGGTATTCCTGCGTTTTACAGCGACGAAGACGACGCTTTCGCTGGCGAGGCTATGAGTTCTTACGAAAGCGACTATGGTGGCAATGATAGCTACAACGACGACAGCGCTGGCTATGATTACTCTGACTTTTACCAAGAAACTCCAAGTCAATATGGCGGCGCAAGCGACTATAGTTTGATGGGTGAGGCTCCTGCCGTAAATCAATACGACACTACGGTTGAGCAACTAATGCAGCTCAACAAAGATTTGCAGAACCTGTCCAGACGCGAAAAGATAGCTGTAGACAGAATGAACTCGCCAATGTCTCTGTTGCCGCTTGTGGGGTTGGGTAACTATCTTGGCCTGCAAAATGTTAGAAATCTTGCAGGCGCTATGGGCGGCAACCCCCCGGGATTTTTCTCTAGCCTTGGATTTGGTGACAGAAACGCAAATAAGTTTGGTGGGCTAGACCCATCTGCGTTGGCCGCATTGCAAAGTAATGTGATAAGAGACAAGTCTGGTAACCCTGTTGCGTTTACAGATGAATACGGAAACGTGAAATATGGCACAGACCCTAATGCTGATTACGGCGGCCGCGACGGATACGAAGAAGTCAAGCCAGTAGACCCAGAGACCGGCCAGTGTGAAGATGGCTATATATTTGATGAGGACTTGCAGGCTTGCCGGCTTGATACCGGCACAGCCGCTGGCACAGGCGGCGGCACCGTTGCAACCCCGACAACCGGCGGTTACGCACAGATGGGATTGCTTGATATGGCGCCAACAGGCTTGCCGCAATTCCAACAGCAGTACGGCGCAGGCTTTGGAACGCCGTCACAATTTGCGGCGGCAAACACGGACTTCCGCAGACGCGGGGCAGTAATGCCAGCATACCCTGGTTACACATTGTTAAGTTAGGACACTTATGGACGAAGGCAAGGCGAGGGAAAAGCAGGTAAGAGCAGAAAAGGCTGAGGCCATACTGCGAAATGACCTGTTTAACGAGGCGTTTGCATATCTCGACGCGCAGTTTTTGGATGCGTGGCGGCAGAGTGACGTCGCCGACGTCGAGAACCGCGAGAGGATTTACCAATTAACCCAAAGTCTTGCGACTTTAAAGGGGTATTTCCAAAGTGTGGTCGAGGATGGTAAGTTAGCGCAAGTGCAGCTTGATGATTTCAAGCGGCGAGTGTCAATTAACAAAAGGTGACTTTAAATGTCCGACACCTCTAATGAGACCGGCCCGATTTCAATGAATGATGCAATTAGCCTTCTGAGCAATCCCTCCGAGGATACTGCGACAGATGAGCGAGCCGAGGTTCAAGCAGAACCTCAACAGCCCGAAGCCGAGGCGCCAGAACCGTTGATGGATAACGTCGAAGACGACGCCCCAGAAGACGACTATGACGATGAGGCTGATGACGGCGAAGACGTCGACTACGACGATGACGACAGCGAGGATGAACAAGCCCCCGAAGAAAACGTCTACACCGTAAAGGTGGATGGCGAGGAAATCGAGGTCAGCTTGGATGAGGCGCTAAAGGGTTATCAGCGGCAGAAGGCGTTTACTAAGCGATCAATGGAGTTAGCCGAGCAACGCAAAGCCTTTGAGGCCGAGGCGGCTCAGACTAAACAACTGCGGGATGCTTACGCACAGCAACTTGAAGTGTTGCGAGATCAGATTAGTTCGGCAATCCCTGAGCAGGAACCTGACTGGTCAGCCCTAAAAGATGAGGGCTATTCTACTGACGATATATTTTTCGCCAAGACTGAGTGGGACAAATCCCAAAGGCAGCTTGCGGCGGCAAATGCAGAGCGTGAGAGAATTGCCCAAGAACAAGCCTATGAGTATCAAGAGCAGATGAAACGCAGGTTAGCGGATCAGCGCGTCGAGATGCTCAACCGGATACCTGAGTGGCAAAATGACGACGTCCGTGAAAAAGAGCGGAACGAAGTTATCAAGTATGCCCAGCGCCGGATTGGCTTTAGCGAGGAGGAAATTCAATCAGCGTCCGACAGTCGGGCGATTGAATTACTCTACAAAGCGTGGAAGTACGACACACTAATGGAAAAAAAGCCAAGTGCAAAACAGCGTACACGCAAATCGCCAAAAATGGCTAGGGCAGGTCAACCAACCACCAAGCGAGATGTTGCTAATCGTTCACGGCGTGAGGCAAAAAAACGGTTTGAGGCCGAAGGAACTGTCGACGCCGCTGTCAATTACCTAATGGGGCGATAGCCCAGAAAGACTAACAAATGGCGACCTATACTACCCAAGCAGCCATTGGTGAGCGCGAAGACCTTGCCAATGTAATTTATCGGATTGATCCAAGTGAGTGCCCCGCATTTTCTGCGATCAAGAAGACAACAGCCTCATCAATTTTTACAGAATGGCAAGTTCAAAATTTGGACACGGCATCTGCTGTTAACTATCACGATGAGGGTGCGACAACTGCAACTGGCACAGCCGTACCTACCGTAAGGGTCGGAAATTATTGCCAAATTTCCAAAAAGGTATTTGCTACATCCGGTACCCTGGATGCAGTAGATTTGGCGGGCCGCGAGCGTGAACACAATTATCAAAAGATTTTAAAATCTTTAGAATTGCGTCGCGATATAGAGAAGTCGATCACCGACACAAACCAAGCTCGCGACGGTTCAGACCCTCGCAAATCAGCCTCGCTGATGACTTGGATTTCAAACGGCTCAGTCGGTGCGACTGGTGCGTTTGCTGTCGGTGCCAACGGTACTGCAACAGTCACCGCAGGTACTGCACGCGCCTTGACCCTCGATATGGTTCAGGACGCGATGCAGGCAGCGTGGGAAGACGGCGGCAACCCTAAGATGCTTCTGGCATCTGCCACCAACCGCGCCAACCTGTCTGACCTGTCAGCCACTGGCAACCTTGTGTCAAACGACGTGAACATGACAGCAGCTAAGGCACCAACATATGTGTCTTCAGTTTCAGTCATGCTGACTGACTTCGGCACAATTGACATTGTCCCATCACGGTATATGTCAAACGACAAAATCTTCCTGATCGACCCAGACTTTGTTGAGCTGGCTACACTCAACGGTCGTAACTTCAAGGAAGAAGCACTTGCCAAAAATGGCGATGCCGAGACTAGCCACATCCTCGTGGAGTGGGCACTCAAGCCTACAGCTCCGGCTGCACACGCTGGCATCTTCGACCTAGATGGCACCATCTAACTAAAACTGAGGGGGCGGGCAACTGCCCCCTCATCCTTTTATTAAGGGTGTAAAATGAAGCGAATTATCAGAGACGACGCGGTAACTAAGACCAAGACAACCATCCAGCAAGAGGCTGATGGCACCAGCGTTTTTGAGACCACACAAAATTTTGACACGCTAATTAAGCTGAACAGGCATATGGCTGGGGAGTACCGCGCAGGCCAAATGATTGGCGACACGCAGCGCCACATGCAGCATGTAGCGGAAATACCATTGGTCGTGTATAATCACCTGATGGAAAAGCTAGGCAACCCGCGCGAAAATGCACAGGCGTGGAAGGCTTGGCTGAACGATCCCGAAAATCGGGACTTTAGGACTGGTGGCGGGCGAATTTAATGGCGATCACGACATATGCAACCTTGCAAACAGCTATAGCCAATTTTTTGGCTCGTAGCGACCTTACGGCGCAGATACCTGACTTCATTACGATGGCTGAGGCTCGCATGAACCGAGAGCTTGAGACACGCGCTCAGGAAAAGCGGTCGACAGCTACGCTTGTGGCGGGCAACGAGTATATTGCGTTGCCTACTGACTTGCGGGAGGTTCGCGAAGTTAAGCTCAATACCTCGCCCCTGACGGTGCTTGAGTATTACAGCCCAACTGCGCTGGACGAGCAATTCCCGACAGCCGGTCACGCGAAGCCTCGCGGCTTTTCGATTATCGGGCCTGAGATGAAGCTGCGCCCAATCCCTGACACGGCTTACACGGCTGAGATTGTTTACGTTGGGGATATTACGCCTTTATCTGCGGCTGCGCCTAGCAACAACATATTGCTGCGCTCGCCCGACGCTTATTTGTATGGGGCTTTAGCCGAGGCCTACGCATATTTACTTGATGAGACTAGGGCTGCGCAATACATGCAGCGCTTCAACACTGCGCTAGAGGAAATCAAGATTGATGAAAGCCGCGCGCACTACGGGACTGGCAGCCTTCAGATTACCAGTATTTATCAACGTCAAAATTCTTCTGCGGAGAAATAATTATGAGCGCTATGAGTGACTACCTCGAGAACAAGGTGTTGGATCATGTGCTAGGCACATCGGCCTACACTATGCCAACAACAATATATATCGGCCTATCCACGGGCTCGTTTAATGACGATAACAGCGGCACAGAGCTGTCAGGCAATGGATATGCCAGACAGTCTATTGCTTTTAACGCTGCGGCGTCAGGCACTGCCGACAACACGGCTGCCGCTGAGTTTTCGCCTGCAACGGCGTCTTGGGGCACCGTCACGCACTTCGGTTTGTTTGACGGCCTAACGGGCGGAAATCTGTTGATCCACGGCGCGTTTACTGTGGGCAAGCTGATTGACACTGGCGACATCCTTAAAGTTTCTGCTGGCGACCTAGACATCACGGCAGCTTAGGTTAGCCAATGGCAACCAATACACCAACGCTTGAACAGTTAACCGGCAGCCTAGATGCGCTGTCGGGCAGCTTGGACAACCTAGATGGTTTGCCTTGGTGTAACCCCACGCTTGAACAGTTAGACGCTTGGGGTGGCCTAGAAGCCCTAGACGCATTTGGCTACAACCTAGAGCAGCTTAACCAGCTATGCGTTGTTGTCGCAGATGGGGCTGCCTCAGTGGCTATCACGACGGCTGCTGAAATTCAGTTTGCCGAGCTTGTCGACGCGTCGGTAGATATCTCCGCATCCGCTACTGCCGCACCAACAAGAACGGTAGCTATGCAGGCGTCAGTGACCGGCGCGGCCGGCGTCACGGCGTCAATGACACCAACGCGGCAGGTTACTGCCGCCGTGAATATTACCGCTTCCCAGTCTAGCGAGATTGCACGCACAAGACAGCAGGTCGGCGCAGCTTCGATTGTGGCGACCACAAGCGCCTTGGCTGGGGTTGTCTACAGAGTGAACTCTGCCATCAACGTGTCGGCCTCTACAACAGCCGCCTCAAGTGGTATATTTGTCACAGCAGGTCGGCCAAGGGTTGTGGCGAGTACGTCAATCAATGTAAAGGTTCTTGGCGAAGACTGGATCGACGTGGCCGCAGGGTCAGAGATTTGGACAGATGTTGCCGTTGGCTCCCAAATTTGGGGCGCGGCGGCATCAAGCAGTGGGGCTTGGGCTAGACAATGATACAACTAGGTGAATGGCTGCCGGATCAGGCTGACATAATGAACAGCGGCGTAACCGTGGCCACAAACGTATTCCCAGCGGCAATTGGCTATCACTCAATGAACTCGTTTGTGCCGTACTCTAACGCGGCAACCAACACGATTAAAGGCATCTTTGCGGCAAAGGATACAGCCTCAAACACCAAGCTGTTTGCCGGTGATGCGACTAATTTGTACCTGCACTCAACATCAACCAACAATCTCGACCCAGTCAGTAAGGTTGGCGGTTACACGCTGGACGACGGAGAGACTTGGCGGTTCGTGCAGTTCGGCGACTACGTCCTTACTTCTGGGGGCGTTGGCGAGACTGTCCAGTCGTTTGAGTTAGGTGCAAGCTCTAACTTTGCAGACTTGACCAATGCGCCAAAGGCTGACTTTATCGCGGTGGTTCGTGATTTTGTCTGGACTGCAAACGTGGACACGGGCGCTGGGCGCCTACCATACCGCTGCCAGTGGTCTGGATTTAACGACATAACAAGCTGGGTTCCTGGTGTTGATCAGGCAGATTTCCAAGACCTGCCCGATAGCGGCGCCATAACTGGCTTAGTCGGCGGTGAATATGCGACTGTGCTTTGTGAAAAAGCTATTTACCGCGCCACATACACAGGCCCGCCACTCATTTGGCAGTTTGACAAGGTTGTAGCTGAACGCGGCTGCGCGTTTAAAAATTCTGTCTGCAACTCCGGCAATCTTGTGTTCTTTTTGGCGTCTGATGGATTTTACGCATTTGACGGTCAAAAGGCTTCGCCAATAGGGTCCGAGCGCGTTAACGAATTTTTCTTGCAGGACTTTGATAGTAACTACGACTATCGCATGTCTTGCAGCGTCGACCCGCTGAACGAAGTGGCGATGTGGTCTTACACGTCAACGCAGTCGCCAACCGGACAGCCTGACAAAATCATCATCTATAACTATGTTCTAAACAAGTGGTCTCTAGCCGAGATCGAGGCTGACTATTTGGCGCCTATGTTCTCAGCCGGATACACGGTAGACGACCTAGATAATCTGGCTGCCACTGTGGACGGACTGAGCCAGCAGCTAGACAGCCGGTTTTTTAAGGGTGGTCAGTATTTCTTTGGCGGCGCGTATGGAGACAAAATTTATACCTTTAGCGGTGCGCCAATGGACGCCGTCATCGAAACAGGTGAAGCGCCTATGTCTATGGGCAAGCACTCAATCGTGGTGAGAAGTTACCCATATTATGAAGACGGCAGCGTCAGCATTTCTGTCGGCACCAGAAACAACCAATCGTCTTTGGTGACGTATTCCGCCCCAAGCACGCCCAACGTGTCTGGGTTCGCGCCGCATAGGTCGCAAGGCAGGTATCATAGAGCTAAACTTAATTTGTCGGGTGGATGGAACAAGGTCATTGGCTTAGACGTTGAGGCTAGGGAGATCGGCCGGAGATGACAATTGAGCAGCGTACAACTAATTTTCGCACGCTTAACCCGATCACGGCCACAACGCGTGAGATTGCAGAAGTTCTGAACCGCACGATCAACGGCGGGCTGAATAGTGTTGGGTATGTAACTTTGCCGGCGAACATAACCCAGACGACAGTTAATGATCCGCGCTATTCGACATCTAGCTTGGTGTTTTTTACTGGGGTCGACCACGACCCGTGGCACCATAACCCATATATCGACGGCACCAGCGTAGACGGGACTATGGTTATTAACTTTAGCAATCAGGGGCACGATGCACTATTCGCCTACTTTATTGTCGGCTGAAGACCGGCTAACGGATCAGTGGCGCCGCTGTCATAAGTGGATTAGCGAGGCGCTGGAATATTCTGGCGGCACACACTCTATGGACGACGTGTTTGGCGCCGTGGCTGTTGGGGATGCGCAGTTACATCCACTAGAGAAGTCTGCTATTATAACCGAAGTCGTAGATTACCCAAGGTTGACAGTGTGCCGCATATGGCTGGCAGGCGGAGACCTAGACGAGCTGATGCAGGCGGAAAAGTCTATAGCGGTCTGGGCTAAAAACTTAGGCTGTGACGCAATGGAGATTAACGGTCGTATGGGCTGGAAGCGGCAGCTCAAAGATTACACCGCAACATCGGTGATTTTGACAAAGGATTTGAGAAATGAGTAAAGGCGGCGGCGGAGACACCCGACAAATCACACAGACAACAGCGGCGCCAGAATACGCGCAGCCGTTTCTGGAGTTTGGCTTGTCAGAGGCTAAAAACCTATACGGCAATCAGCCATCATATTACCCAAAGCAAACCACGGTAGGGTTTAGCCCCGAAAGCGAGATGGCTTTGCAGGCCACCCGCCAAAAGGCAATTACCGGCTCGCCATTTATCGGCGCAGTCCAGAACGCCGTGATGCAGAACCTAACCGGCACAAACCCGCTGTTGAACGCGGCGTTCCAGCCAGCGGTACAGCAGGTTCAGGCTCAAGCCTCGAAGGCCGGCCGTTACGGCTCAGGTTATCAACAGGGCGCGTTGGCTTCAGCCTTGGCACCTATAGCCTATCAGGCACAACAAGAGGCAATTGCCCAAGCGCCTGGTGCCCGTGAGTTTGGGTTTGCTGACCTTAATACCCTTGCCGGTGTCGGTGGCGCGCGTGAGGCTCAGTCTCAGGCCGAGCTGCAAGCTGACATTGACCGCTTTAACTTTGAGCAAAATCAGCCAATGACTTCTCTGGCTAATTATATGGGCATCGTCAAGGGTGGCACGGTTGGTGGCACAAGCACCCAGCCGGTATTCCGTAACACCGCCGGCAACGTCCTGTCAGGCGCACTTGGTGGTGCAGAGTTAGGCGGGATGATACCAGGCCTTGGCGCGGCCGGTGGCGGCGGTCTTGGCGCAATCTTAGGTCTTTTGGCATAAGGGGGTCTGGATGAGCATTTTCGACAGATTTAGCCGTTTAGAGCAGGGCAAGTCGCCTTTGCCTCGGGCTAATATTATGCGCCAATATCAGACGCCTCAGGGGATTATTCCGCCAATGGCATTGCCTCGGCCTAGCCCGCCTCAGTCGGAAATGACGAAGTACCAGCAAAACCTGACGCCTATGGGCAGACGCATACTGGAAGGTCTGGCGGCCAAACGCGAAAGCGAAGGTGAGGCATCAACCCCTGCGGCCGGTCAGGTTAGCCTTAGCGGGCAACCAAAGGGCACTGACAGCTTCATGTCTCGCCTGATGACCCCACAGAGCCAAGGTATGCTAAGTGCCGCCGCTGCTGGCCTTGAGGCATCTGGGTGGCAAGACCGCCCCGTGTCGCTCGGTCAGGTTCTGGGTCGTATGGGCACTGCTGGGATAGAGGCTTACGGCGCGGCGCAAGACCGCCAAGAGGCGGCTGAGGAAAGAAAGCTGTCAAATCTGTTGAAGCAAGCAAAGATAGGCACCGAGCTTGCCAAAGGCAGTCAGGCTTTTAGCGGTACTAGCATGACATCTCAGTCGTTTAATACACTTCTGAAAATAGGCCCTAAAATAAAAGCTGGCACAGCTACAGAGCCAGAGATGGCGCGGTACGATCTTGCCTTCGGTTATTTGGCAAAGCCAAAACAGCAAAAGACATACGACGACCTCGGCAATGAGACGATTACAACTATCCCAGCACAAGACCTTTCACAGTTTCCGTTGCCAAGAGGTGGGGCTGGCACAGTAGGGAAGGAAACAACGAAGCCGTCAACAGAGGCAATTAAGTCAGACAAGTTTGTCAAGTCTATGGATAGTATGGCTTTGAACGTAAACGCATATAGGCAAGCTCTGGCAAAACTAGACAGGCTTGATATGCTTAGTGGCGCGGCAGAAGTTCCTACAGATGCAATGGCAAACGCCGCATCTATAGCAGAAAGCCTCAGGCTAAATCTAAAAGAACTTTATGAACTCGGCGCTCTTGTGGGCGGTGACTTCCAAATTCTTGATAACCTATTGACTAGCCCTAATTCAGCTAAGGCAGCAAAAATGGGCGGTACTGCACTTTCTATTCAGCTTGACCAACTTGAAAAAATACTTGGTCAAAAACTAGCTGAAAAAGACGCCACCTTATCGGGGACGTACAGCACCCCTATTCCTGTCAGTACCCCCGAAGAATGGGCGAAAGTTAAAATTGGTCAATACGGGAGACTACCAAACGGCCAAATTAAAATGAAGGTACAAACTCAATGAGCAATTGGTATGACAACTTGGATGATGCCGTTGACGTCGGGCCGGCTCCGGCTCCTCAGTCCTCAAGAGAGTTTGACCCTATAGAGTTTGCCACTGGCCTTGCCCGGTCAATCGGTCAGGGGATTACGTTTGGAACGGCTGACGAGGCGGAGGCTTGGGCTACAAGCCTGCTCGGGGATGAGACTTACAAGCAAGCCCGTGATCGAATTAGAACTGAGCTTGAGCAGTTTCGCTCTGACTACCCCAAGACTGCTTATGGGTCGGAGATAGCTTCATCGGTGGCGATGCCATTTGGCGTCGCAAAACTTGCTGGGAAAGGCATTGTCAAAGGCGCGGAAATGCTTAACAAGCCTGCCGCAGACTTAGCGGCGCAAAAACTTATGCAGGCCGGACAAAGCATTGCCGCAACAGCTCCAAAGGTCACAAAGGCGGTCACAAGCCCTGTGGGCACCGCCACAGGGTTAGGCGCAGCCTACGGCGCTGGTGCGGCTCCAGAGGTGTCGGATATACCCGAATATGCCGCCACGTCAGCCATACTATCTGGTGGGGCTCAAAAAGTATTGCCGCCAATTACAGAAGCCGCAAAAGACCTTATGCGGCGCGGCGTGCCCCTGACAGTCGGGCAGAAGTTTGGCGGCGCTATTGGCGGCCTTGAGGAGCGCCTGTCTGGATTGCCTATCGCTGACTTCTTGGTCGGTGGCGCTCGGCGTCGAGCTATTGATAAGTTTGGCACCGCCGCGTACAACGAGGCTTTAGCTCCAATTGGCGAGAAATTGCCTATGAAACTGAAGGGGCGTGACGCCTATATTGCCGCCGAAAGCAAAATAAATAACGCATACAAAAAAGTTTTGAGCGATGTGACTATCCCCGCGCCAACTGCGTTGGTTGCGTCGGTTGGTGCTATGGCAGCAGACTTGCCAGAGAAAGAGGCCAAGCAATTGGCGGCCATTATTAAAAGAGAAATCTCTCAAAGAGTTAAAGACGGAAAATTAACTGGTGAGGCGTTTAAAGAGGCTCAAAGCGCAATCAGGGGAAAGGCCTATCAGTTCACAACGTCAACCGACGCATATCAAAAGCAACTGGGTCAAGCCCTGAGTGACGCGGCTGAGGAGCTAACTTCTAGCCTAGCTAGAGCCAACCCCCAAAAGGCTGGTGAACTCAAAAACATCGACACCACTTGGTCGCGTTTCAAGCCAATGCAGTTAGCTGCTGGGTCAAAAGGTCAAGAGGGCGGCGTCACGCCAGCCAAGCTGTTGGAAAAAGTTTACAGCCAATCACGCCGTGCGCCTAGCGTTCTCGCTCGCGGGGAGGGGCGTATGCAATCCTTGGCCGAAACCGGCAAGGAAGTCCTCGGCACAAAGGTGCCGGACACCGGAACAGCAGGCCGAAACCTATTCGCCCTTGGCGCACTTGGGTATGGCATTGATCCGGTCACAACAGCTTTAGCTGCTGGTGGCTTGGGTGCGGCGTATTCCCGCTCAGGGCAAGCGCTGGCGTCTGGGGCTATTGAGGCTGCACGGCGTGCCGGCAGGTCGCCGGCTGCCGCTGGGCTTCTTTCGGCGGAAGCTGACAAAATTGTTGGATATGAAAAAATTAGAGACAAAGCCGGAAACTTGGTGAATGTCGCTAAGACCGCTGGCGGCAGGTGGATACGACAATAGCCAAAACTATGCTATAAATAAGCTACGGCTTACGGAGACTTAGATGCCAAAAACAAAGATATCAGAGTACGACAGCGTCGCGGCTCAAAACACCGATCTTGACGGGATAAACCTGTCGGAAGGTGTTATGGTGCCTAGCGACTTGAATAACTACTGCCGCGAGCAAATGGCACACCTAAAGGACTTCTCTGACGGCACTAGCGGAATTGACGTACTAAACCTGCAAGACGACGCCGGCACGGCCTCTATCAAGCTGCAAGCGCCCGCAACGGTAACAACAACTGTGACGCTTACCCTGCCAGACGGAGTTGGCTCTGCAAATCAGGTATTGCAGACGGACGGCACCGGCACACTGTCTTGGGGCAGCGCGGTTAACTTTGGCAACTGGACTATCACAATGGACGTCAGCGGCAACCTGATTTTCACGCACAGCGGCACCGACGCTATGAAATTGTCCAGCGCAGGCGACTTGACCGTAATCGGTGACGTTACAGCATTTGGTACAATCTAATGGCCTTGCAAGCGTCTGGAGCCATCAGCATCAGCGAACTCGCCACGGAGTTTGGCGACACCGTGCCTAACTCTTTATCCGAGTTTTACAACGGTGGTTCGCTAGTTCCTGCCATTGCCTATGACCCTGTGACGGCCAGTAACTTGGCAGGCAGCAATTCCGCAAACCTAAGAACAGCACAATTTGGTGGATACGACCCAGCAATCAATACAACCACCCCTACTACTTGCATTTACCTGCACCAGCTATGGGCAGATAACGGCTCGACAGGGACTGTCAACAGAACCTTTGTTGTTGATAAAACCGGCACATACAGCATTTATTTTGGTTGGTACTCTTATGGGTTTACCGCGCCGCTTACTGTTACGGTTAATGGGTCGCAGGTGTATTATAATACTTTAATTTCGTACAATAGCACTGTTTCAACAACTGGTACATTTACCGCGTCTGCTGGCGACACGATAGGAATTGTGACAAGTTTCCCTTCTAGCGGGTGGTCTGGGCATTACACTTATATTGGTGGTAGCAGCGCGACTAGCAGAAGCATTGAGATTGCTAACAACTCATCTGTGCCTACAAGCGGTGTATTGTCGTTGTCCAACTTTTACGGAGCAAGCAGCTAATGGCAAATACAATCAGAGATTACTCCGCAACCGCCGCCTCAAACACGGTAGTTGACGGCGCAGACATCTCCGAGGGTTGCAGCCCCGCAGGCATCAATGACGCAATTCGCGGTGTTATGGCTGACCTCAAGGACGTGTCTACCGGCGCGGTTGCGCTGGAAAGCCCTGCCGCTGACAGCTTGAGCGTAACCGGCAACGTGAGCGCGGCTACATTTAGCGGCGATGGCTCTAGTCTCACAGGCATCCCGACACCAACGCTAACCAGCTTGGGTATTCCTAATCACGACCAAGTAACTGTGGATGGCTCTGGTAACGTGGGCATTGGTGGTTCGCCAGCTACGAACCTTCACATCCAACAAACTGGCAACGCTGGTAATAACTACAAACAAGGTAGTATTAAAATTGGTTCAACTTACGGAGTTGAAATAGGTTATAATGGTCTAAGTTCAGGACGAGCTAGCTTCACTTCGTTAAACAACGCTGGTACGACAAACAACAGAATGTCGTTTGGTTTTGGTGCAATCACAAGCGGCGGTGAACCAACAACTAATGTAATGACGCTAAACCAAGCGGGTGACGTGGGCATAGGGACATCAAATCCTGCTGGTAACAAACTTACTGTTGAAGGCGGTGCTAATGGCAGTGGGGTTTATCAACGGCTAAAGCACACAGGAAGCGCAGGGCAAAACAATACTGCCATATTTAATATTTCTACAGCTTCTAATACTAATAGTATGGAAGTAAATGAGCAGTATAATTATTCTGCTTTCCGTCATTACGGTAATTTGGTCAATCATTATTCGGATGTTGATAACCACCACTTTAGAACAAAAGGTGGCACAACAAAGATGACCATCGACAGTTCAGGCCGTGTCACGATGCCGTATCAGCCAGCTTGGGGCGCAAGATCTTTGTCTAACGCCACTAGCAGCGGCGGCACAAGCAATGCTAACGAAATTCTTAAATTTAGTTCAATAATTGTCAACACAGGCAATCATTATAATTCAAGTACAGGAGTTTTCACCTGCCCAGTTGCAGGACGCTATTTTGTTACGTTCAGTGGTCTTTATGATGATAGTTACAACAATACTGGAGCAGTTTATATCAGACATAATGGATCGGAGAAATATCGAGGTTATCATCAAAACTCCGGTAGTTATTATGAACAGATTAGTATGAGTGGTGTAATAGATGCCGCTGCAAATGACACAATAGACATTTATTCGGTGATAGCCGGATGGCATATTGGTGGAGAAACTAGCTGGTCTGGTTTTCTAATTGGCTAACTCAACGGAGTAAAAACAATGACACAAACAATTACAATCGAACTGACAGATACTCAGTTCAAAGGACTAGAATACGCTGCATTGTCTCCGCAAGAGTGGGCTGAGAACGCAGTGACTGAACGTGCAAGGATTGCTAACGATGAAATCGTGCAGCTAACAGTCCAGCATTGCTTAGACAACGGCATCCAAGTTCCTGCTACTCGTGAAGCAATCGTAGCGTATGCGTTCGATAACGACATTGTTAAGACTGCTGCGGTACGTCAGGCGGAAGCTGAAGCGCAAGCCATCCCCCAGCCGGAGTAACCCATAATGGCACGCGACAAGCTAATAGAGTACGACCAGACCGCCGCGAATAACACGGTGATTGGTGACGTCAACACCAGCGAGACTATGTTGCCGTCTGAGGTTAACGACGCCTTTCGCGAGCTTGCCAGCCACCTCAAGGAGTTTGCCGACGGCACCAGCGGCATCAACGCCCTGAGCCTGACTGACGATACCGACACCAACGCAATCAAGTTCCAGGCGCCTGCAAGCGTTACCGCGACCACCACCTTCACGCTGCCTGACGGCGACGGCACCAGCGGTCAGGCCATTATCACTGACGGCGCTGGCACGCTGACTTGGGGCGATGCTGGCGGCGGGTCAAACGTGTTTACGCTGTTTGAGTTTACGGCCACGTCAGGCCAGACCACATTCACTGGCGCGGATGACAACGCCGCGACACTGGCATACGGCGCAGGCAAAATCATCGTGACGATGAACGGCGTGACGCTCGACCCATCGGATTACACCGCCACCAACGGCACCAGCCTTGTGCTGGCATCTGGGGCTGCTGTGGGCGACATAGTAAACATTTACGCCTTCAGCACATTCTCTGTGGCTGACACGGTTGCGGCCTCAACAGGCGGCACTTTTTCTGGTAATATAACCGCACCAAGTTTCCAGACTACGGCCACAAAGATGCACACGGCAGTATTCCGTACTAATGAGCAGACGGTTACGCAGAACACGACAATTGCTACGGCAGAAAATGCGCTGGCTATTGGCCCACTGACTATAGACCCATCAGCCACAATCACGGTTGACGGCAACTTAACAATACTGTGAGGCATAGATGGCTTCGATATTAAATGTAGACCAAATCAACAACGCCGCTGGGACAGGTGCTATTACGATTGACGCAAGCACAGGTAAGCCATCGTTTCCGAATGGTGCGAACTTGCCAGCGGGTAGTGTGCTTCAGGTTGCTCAGTCCAGAAAAACAGACACAACATTTACAACAACATCTACCAGTTTTGTAAGCGTTCCAGATTTAAGCGTAACACTTACCCCAACAAGCACCTCCAGTAAATTTTTGGTAACAGCGAGTGTTTCAGTTGGGGCGTATTGGTGGGCGGCAAATGGTTATTTTGGCGTTTACGCAAATGGAACTACTATTGCGGGAGATGGCGGCAACTTGTGGGTGTATCAATATGGTGCAGATTCTTCAAACTCTGTGGGTGAGACAATGCAGTGGTCTGAAGAAGTCCTTTACGCACCAAGCACAACCTCACCAATCACCTTTCAAGTTGTTGTAGCATCAAGCACTTCCTCTTATGCACTTTGTGTAAACAGGCAGCAAGTTGCTGCAAATAAACGTGGTAATAGTTGGATTACCGTTAGGGAGATTGCTGGATGAGTACGCTCTACGTTGATACGATTAACGAGAAGACTAGCGGCAACGGTGTGCAGATTCCGGGTCATGTGGTGCAGGTACAAAATGTTGAAGGAAACACACAAACTTCTGTTTCTGCTAGTGGTACTGGTAGAGTTTATGCTGACCTTTTAACAATTTCATACACTCCAACATCCTCCTCAAATAAAATTGTTTTACTTGGAACTTGTGGGTTTGGCAGTAATACTAGCGAATCAGCGGCGGGTGCCTTTGGTGTTATTTTTGAGGTTAATGGCACTAATCACGGTTTTGGAAATTATCCGTGGTATGATAGCGCTCTTGTGTATCCGCTTTACCCACCAGACACAACAATTTCAAAAACCGTAGCAGTCCCTACTGGAAGCACTTTTGATATAAAGCTAAAAGGATATTCATATAATGAATCGATCGGCACTATGACGGTAAGATTCTATGAATACTCATTGACCGTGATGGAGATTGCACAATGACGAGCATATTGAAAGTCTCCACAATCCAGAACACGGCGGGTGGCGCACCGACTGCGGCTGACTTGGGGCTGAATGTAACTGGGAGTGTGCTTCAGGTTGTAAGTAACTTTACCAAAGCAGACATTAATACATCCTCCAGCAGCTTTGTGTCCACAGGACTTTCAGCAAGCATCACCCCAACATCCACGTCAAGTAAAGTGCTTGTGATTGTAAGTGTTGGTAGTTTTTATGTGAATGCAAATAACGCTCTCGCAACCGTTTTTAGAGACACAACCAATATTGGTGACAGTAGTGCTGGATTAATGCAGGTGTACCAAAATGCTTCTTATGCGCCAGCAACCTGTCAAGTTTTAGACGCACCTGCTAGCACATCCTCTTTAACTTATACGGTTCACTTTCGTGCGGCAAACGGCATAAGTTACATTTCGTACCCAACTTATGGACATTTCACCATAACCCTAATGGAAATCGCAGGATAACAGGAGTAAATAAAATGGCATCAATAGCAGAGGCTCTGACCGAACTAGGCATCACCGAATGGGTGTTGCGCGGTGAGCCAACAAATGAAGCAGAGTTCAACGAGATGTTCCGTAAGGTTACGGGGGCTGACGCAAACGGCTCGGCTATCGAAAGCAGCAACCAAGCTGACTGGGGATGTAGCTGGGCAACCGTCAACGCAAAGCTAACCGAGCTTAACGCAGCAGAGCCTTTGAAGCTGTTACGCGCCGAGCGTGACCGCTTGATTGCGGCTACCGACTGGTGGGCATCGTCTGACCTTACAATGAGCGCCGAGCGTACAGCATACCGTCAGGCACTGCGTGATATCACTGACAGCTACACCTCGCTTGACGATGTTGTGTGGCCTACAAAGCCGGAGTAAGTAAATGAGCAACGCCCGTAATCTAGCAAACCTACTTGGTACTGGAACGCAGATAACCACTGCCTATATTGCTGATGGGGCGTTTCAGGCAAACAGAAACCTCGTCATCAATGGTGCGATGCAGGTGGCACAGCGAGGTACTAGTGGTGCAACTGGAAATGGCTACAATAGTGTTGACAGGTTTAGAATAGCTAGTGGTGGTACTAGCCAGTGGGCATTAACGCAAACCCAAGAAACCGATGCGCCGACAGGTTTTTCTAAATCAACTAAATATAGTTGCGTCACAGCAGAGACAACTCTAGATGCTGCTGATTGGGCGGGTATCCAATACACATTTGAAGGGCAGGACTTACAACATCTTTCATACGGTAGTGCATCAGCACAATCTATTACGCTGTCTTTTTGGGTAAAATCATCTGCAACAGGAACTTTTGGTGTTTCACTATTTCAACCAAATGACTCAAGAATAATTGGTTCAACTTATACGATATCATCAGCAAACACTTGGGAACAAAAAATTATAACATTTGCTGGTGATACTACAGGTATAATTGATAACGTGAATACTGAAGGGCTGCGTATATACTGGCTTTTAGCGGCTGGTTCAATTTATACAGGAACAGATAATACTTCTTGGAAAGCCTATACTAGCAATGCCTTTGCTGATGGTCACGCAGTAAATTTAATAGACAGCACTTCAGATAATTTTTATCTCACAGGCGTCCAACTCGAAGTAGGCGACACAGCCACGCCGTTTGAACACCGCAGCTATGGCGATGAGTTTGCTAAATGCCAGCGGTATTATGAATATGGAAGAATTGCTCAGGTAGATACACCTGTAATAACCGGAAGTTTTGTTGTTTTAAAAAGGGCAGCACCTACTATGACAAGACTAGGTAATACTTGGACTGCTTCTGAAGGTGGAACTTTTGGGTCTTTAGATAATAGTACTTACTATGTAAGTAGTGGTGGTGTTAGCTACGTTGGCGGTCAGTGGTCGGCGGATGCGGAGTTATAGATATGGATAGTATAAACATTACATCAGCGCAATATATGTCTGTTGACGGTGAAAACAGAGGCATTAAAATTGTTGTTGACGGCGTTGAAATGTCAGTACCCCTCGACCCAGCCAACCGTCACTACGACGAGATACAACGTCAGGTAGAAGCTGGCACTCTGACCATAGCGGATGCTGACTGATGCAGATGACCAGCCTTATCGACACACTCATTGGCCTGGTTGTGGCTGGGCTTGCGTGGTTTCTGAGCGAGACTAGCAAAGAGCAAAAGCGGCTCAATATCCTGCTGAACAAGACCCGCGAGGAATACGCCACAAAGGACGATGTGCGCTCCGATATGAGGAATGTAATGGACGCTTTGCACCGTGTCGAAGATAAGCTCGACAAGGTACTTAGCCGCAAAGACTGATGTTTAAGGCAGTGGTGTTAGCCTGCTCTTTATCGACACCAGATTTGTGCTATGAGCTGCATGACTTTCGCGGCCCTTGGCCGTCCTATGAGGCTTGCGTTGAGCGCGTACATGAGATGGCACAGGACATTGGCAAACTGCCCGGCGACCTTCTAGCAAAATCTTACAAGTGCCTGCCGCTAAGAAAAGGAATGTTGTCATAGACCCGATCACGATAGGCGCTGCGCTCTCTGGGGCTACAGCCGCATTTAACACAATCAAGCAAATGGTTTCGGCTGGCCGTGAGCTGGAGAGCTGCATAGGCGACGTGTCTCGCTGGATGAAGGCCGCCAGCGACATCGACCAAGCCGAGAAGCAGGCGAAAAACCCGCCGCTGTTCAAAAAGCTAAAGGGCGCAGACGCAGTCCAGAGCGAGGCGCTACAAGTTTACGCCGCCAAAAAGAAGCTGGAGAGCCAGCGCGCCGAGCTTAAACAATACCTGCAAATGACTTACGGCCCGCAGGCTTGGGCTGACTTGATACAGCTAGAAGGCCGTATCCGTAAAGAGCGCCAAGAGATGATTTACAAGCAGCAAGAGGCGCGCCAGAAAGTCATAGAGGCTATTGCGATATGCGCACTTGGTGTTGTATCTTTTGGCATATTTTTTTGGATTGTATGGCTGGCGTCTAAAAATTGAGCGAAACCAGAACCGGGTTAATTGGCGAACACTGCGCGGCAATGTCGATCCTCTCACAAGAGTGGGCGTATGCCCCTGCACCACAGGATAAATTCGATGGAGTGGCTATTTCCAACACTAATAACGAAATGCTTAGGATACAAGTTAAGGCTTCGAGCTTTATACTACAAAAAGGCAAGCGAACTCCGTGCTATCATTTTCAACTTGGCTCTGGAAGCAAGAATAAGAAAAAACCGAATAACACAAAGGATTGGTCGGACTATGACATCTTGGCTTTATGTGGCATTAAACACCGTCACTGCGTATTCCTTCACGTCAGTCAAGTCAACCAGCTCAGTAAAAGGTTGCAGGGTCACCACTTTACTGCGGAAAACGAGGCAGACACTTGGGCGGCTGCTGTCGAAATTGCGAGGCAAGTAAGGCGATGAATAGAGACGCGCTAAGAGAGGAGCTGGCCGAAGATGAGGGCTGTAAATTCGAGATATATTTGGACCACCTCCATCTCCCAACTTTCGGAATTGGCCACTTAATTAAAGAACACGACCCAGAGTACGGCCTGCCGGTCGGCACTGAGGTCTCTGAAGACCGCGTGCGTAAGGCGTTCAATCTCGACATCGCCGTGACGGTTGAGGATTGCCGCCGACTGTGTGAAAACGTCGGCGTCGACTTCAACGAGCTTGACCTCAAGTATCCTGACGGCGCGTTGGCGTTGTGCAACCAGTGCTTTAACCTCGGTTATCCGCGCTTCAGCAAATTCAAGAAAATGTGGGCTGCCGTGGCTGAGGCTATGGAAGACCCGAAGGCGTGGCTGACTGTAGCCGCAGAGGCGGAAGACAGCCGCTGGTTTGATCAGGTGCCTAATAGAGCCAAGCGGCTCACGGCTAGATTTAGGGCTTTGGCGGATGACACCTCAGCAGCTTGACGCGTGGCGCGTAATCCCACGCCTGTTGATCCTGAGCTATATGCTGGTGTTCTATAAGACCTGCACCTGGTTTATGTCGCTGCCGGAGCCGAATAACGCTCAGGCCGGTTTCGTCTCGGTGATTGTCGGCGCGGGCGCGGCTTGGTTTGGACTTTACGTTAACAGTAAGGGTGACACAAAATGATGAGTTTGTTGGGTAGCCTGTTAGGCTTTGGCACCAGCTTTTTGCCGGAGGTGCTTAACTACTTTAAACAACAGCAGGAACACAAGCAGCGACTAGAGCTGATGAAGGCGCAGTCAGAGCTGCGATTGAAGGAACTAGATTTTGAAGCGGATATTGAAGAAAGCAAGGGCATTTATGAGCACGACCGATCCATTGACGCTGGAGGGTTTGTTAATGCTTTACGCGGTTCTGTACGTCCTGTCATAACATACGCCTTCTTCGGCCTATTTTGCGCCGTGGAGGCTGTTATCGTCGTGAAGGTATTAGAGAGCGGCGGAGACTGGAAGGCCGCTGTGGAGCTTCTGTGGAGCGGTGAAACGCAGGGACTGTTCGCTGCGATTATGTCTTTCTGGTTTGGCAACCGCGCCGTCAGCAAATACCGCAAGTGACCACAACGCGTATGTCAAACCTCTAGCTTGGCTTTAGTTGGGCGCTTAAAAAACCCAAATTTCTGGTCATCCTTGCTTGGCTCGATTGCCGCAATAAACGACACGCGCTTGCCCTTCATAGCTTGGCCGGTAAGCCACTCGCCATTTTCCTCGGCGGGCTCATGCAGCTTTGATGGGATTGACCCCCAAACCTTAAAGCCGCTGTCATCACGCACCAGCATTTTCCACTGGCTGCCAAAGGCGGTCTCGCGGATGTCAGTTGAGATGATAACGCCGGAAACCTCGACACGACCGGCAGGGCAATCTGCGGCGGCTTCCCACTCTGCGGTACGCTCGGCGGCGCGCTGTTCTTCGCGTGCCATAATTTTGCGAACAGCAGCCTCTTGGCTTTCTGTCAGACTGCCCCACTCATGCAGCGCGTCGCGCATATCAGCGATAAAATCGCTACCACCACCAGCCACAAAACGCTCGATCTCTTTGCGCGTCTCATCCTCGGCGATCCAACGCTTGTTGCGCCCGATAGACGCGTTAGCTTTAATAGCGGCGTCACGCCCGCGCTCCCAAGCCTCGCGGTTTTCGATGTGCGTTGTATGTGTCATATCAAATCTCCCTTGTTACCCTACAAATATATGATGATATCATTTTAATATCAACCCTATTAATGAAAATAAAAACCCCCGCACAGTGGCGGGGGCTGTTAGCTCAATCGTATTTGTATCTTCTCTCAAACCTGTCGCCGGTCTGCATGTCCTCGTAGACCACCTTGTAGGTGTCCTCTCCGACAGGCTCAACCCGCCTGACCATTGCGGTGACTAGGTGCCCCTTTTCGCCTGTTACGCTGACGAGCTGGTCTTTTTCAAAGTGTGGTTTTTTTGTCATCTGTCTAACCCTTATGTTGTGACGAGTGATCTGGGGTGTTTGGCCTCTCGAACCAACGCACCCTTTTTCACAAGCTGATTTATTAACGCCTGAGTGGCTGTGACGCTGCGGCCGGTAATCTCCGCCAGTTCCCGCACCGTAGGGCTGACGCCCTTGCGGCGGCGGTACTGGAAGATGGCCAGACGCATTGCTTGTTGCTTTTGCGTTAGAGGCCTCACTGTGTGTCCTCCCTGATCACCAGCGTGCTCTGCCTCACCTGCCGAGCAGGCTTTGCCGGCGTCATCTTGGCCGGAGACGCCTTGTAGTTACGCATCGGCCACTGCACTGTGTAACCGACATTCCCGACCGACCCAGCGGCCTTTTCGTGACTGCCCATATATTCTTTCAGGGCTGCCTCGGCCTCGTCGATATCCTGCTCGGCTATCTTCTTGGCCTGACGTGCGTTGACTAGCTGCGCCAGCCACTCAGACATCTCGTCGTCTAGCGTCAGCGGTGGTGCGCCGTCGTCTACGCGGCTATAAGCCGTGTTGCCGTCGGAGCTGCTAACGACCGGATACCAGTCACGGTCACGCTTGCGACGCTCGAAGTCGTGGATCGTGTGCACGATGCGGGACTGCATAGCGACGTCGGCCTGATACATGAACAGCCTCAGCTCGCCACCCCTGAACAGGGTCGCGATTATGCCGGCGTCGACGCCAGTACACATCATCTGACCCTGCAATTGCCACAACCCACGGGCAGCTTGGGCGCTGTCTGTGGGCGGCGCCGAGGTGTTCTTTGCCTCCAAGATAACCTTGCCGGACAGCGTAACAGGGCCGTTGGGGCAGTAAATGCCCGCCGCAACGTCTGTGTCGTATGTGCCTGAGCCTGTCGCCAGCCCGTCTAGGCTGCAAGCAAACGGCAGCTCTGGGTGCATGAACGCGCTGTCAAACTCTAACTGCGCGTCGACCAGCTCAAGCCGCTTTATAGCCTCGGCCAAGATGACAGGCTCTAGCCTGTCACCCCAGAACGTCGCCTCGTTGCCGTTGAATGGGTCTGGGTCTGGTTCGTTGTCGATCACCGCGATAGCCTTTGCAAGCGCATCGTTGGGTGTCTTAAAGGGCGACATATTCATTGCTGCGGGCAGCACTGATGCCGTGAGAATGTCGTCTGGGGTCAACTTGCCTACCATTTTGCACCGCCAAATTTCTGCGCCAAGCGTTGACGCGCCGATGTTGCGGGCTTCTTCAAGTTTTTCCGGTTGGCGTACAGCTTTTCTAGCTCACGTCGGTTGACGATCTTGTCGATTGCCCACTCCCAGCCGCCGCCATAACTGCCGCCGACCCGCTTCACTAGGCCGACCAGCGCAAACCTGTGCAGGTGGCTTGAGATGGAGCTTGACCCCTCACGACCCCACGACGCCCACTGAGCCTTTAGCTCGCGTGACGTAAACGTCATGTCGTTTCTGCCGTAAACCTGCACCGCGAAGTCGTACAAGTCCCACGCTTTGATTTTTTGGGTGTACGACACCTTTTTCACACGACTAGCCTGAGCCGGCTCTGTCTTTGCCGGCGGCGCGGGCTGCACCACAACCTCAGGCTCAGGCGCCTGATTAACCGTCGGGAAGGCGTTGCCGTTGACTTTGAATGGCATTGCCTCAGTCACACCAAAGGCGATGATTTTGGCGACGCTATCCCCGTCGGCAGGCTCAAAACTTATTACAATCTTTTCCATTTAATTACTCCCATTAAATTGAACCATTAGGTTCCACCAAGTGTACTCAGGCCCCATCACGTCGATGAACCCAAGCGCTATGACCAGCAGGATTGCTGCGCCAATTGCTTCAGACGCCCAGCGCATTAGCTGCGCCCCCAGCGTCCCTCGGACTTGCGGAGCTGCGTCGGCAGCTTTGTCTCGACACCCTCCGACCATCCGTTAATTTTAAGGCGGTGGTGGCTGACCACCACCATACCGGCAACCCATACCTCGCCGTCGCAAAACTGCACCTTGCGAGAGTACCGGCCGGCGCGGCTCTCAGCCTCGGCCAGCGCGTCGATCTTGTCGGCCAGCGGGCCGTCGACTGTTGGCACGGTAAATGGGCGGCTGACGATGTACCAATTTTCATCTGCTGGCATCTGATTACCCCTTCAATTCGATGACGTGGGTGACGCGCTTGGTCTTCCAGTGGAACTGGTCAACCGGCACTGACATATGCTGGTCAGAGACGATGCCGTCCTTAACGTGCTGCATGTGGCCGCCTGTGCGAACAATGTATGAGACACCGGCTTTGGTTTCCCACTCGACCCAAGATGCAAGTGTGCGACCCTTGGTGCGCGTCAGCTTGGCTGGGCGGTCATACATCCGGCAGAGCTTTACGATCTGCGGCACGTTAGTGCGACCCTGCCACCTTGCGCCGAGCTTAAAAGTCTTGCGGCACAAATCCATAATCTCATCGACGCTGGCGTTGACCGCGTGTGCTACTGCGGTTGGCCCACAATTTGGTAAAAGTCCTGACATATCAATCTCCCTTGGTTGGGGTGTGGCCGTTAAGCCACACCAAATTCGATTGCTGCTTCTGCGTGCAAGCAGCGCATTTCTTCGTCAGCCAAATCGGCGCGATACTGGTCATCGCCAGTAAGCCGGTCACGCTGCGCCTTGGTCATCCAAAGGAGATGCAAATCAAGGTCTTCGCAAATGTCGCCATCAACATTACGCTCGATTGCGTCAAACTCTGCGTCGGTGTACTGGTCTTGGCGGTTCCAATCAATTTTAGTCATTTGGTGATCTCCCTGTTGATCTGTACTACTCATGTACTATGTTGTGCCATAAATATTAGTATGCTACAAGAAAAAAACGCATCCAATATCAATTTAATTTCGAGGATATATAAATGACTGATATAAAACCACAATTACTGAGGCTTCGGGTGTCTACTTCAGACGCATTGAAGCAAGAATTGCAATTTTCTGCGCATCGGTCGCTGTCATCGTTGGCAGATGAGCTACTGCAAAAGGGGCTGGAAAGCAACGCCAGACAGCGCATGATGCAGGCCGAGATGGATCGTCAGGCAGGCCGCAATGGGTAAGATCAACAGCCGGTCAAAGGGCGTGCGCGGCGAAACCGAAGTCATCAAGATACTCACGGATGAGCTTGGTGGCGGGGCTGACAATCTCACATTCAAGCGTGACATCGAGCAGTACCGTCAGGGTGACTTGGGCGACATTATTTGCAGTGACCCCAACTTCCCCTTCACCATCGAGGTAAAGCTATACGCCAGAGGCTACGGCGCGCAGCCAGCTTGGTACGACCAAGTGTGCGTTGCGGCTCAGGCGTGCCACAAGCTGCCCCTGTTGGCATACCGCTACGACCGCGTGCCGTGGCGTTGGCGCTTCCCTGTCGCCGCGCTTATCGGGATGGCTGACTTTGTGCCGTCCGGCGACATATCCGAAATGTACGACTGGCGCTACGCGGTAGAAACAGACACCCACACGGCTATGATGATTATCAGGGAGCACCTGGCGGATGATTAGACCTAAATATGAGACGCAGGCTGACCGCACAAACGAGCAGCGGGTATCTGAAATCCTCAAAAGCAAGGGCTTCACGGTAATGAAACTGCCGATAAGCTACCAGCTTGACTGGGCTATCATCGACGATAGCACCGGAAAAATATCCAGCTTTGGCGAGGTGAAAACCCGCACGTTTAATATGGATAAATACCCGACCGCGATGGTCAACTTACACAAAGTTATCAAGGCAAACGACATTTCTGCTTGCACAGGGTTGCCTTGTTATCTTATCGTCCTTTACCTCGACGCGTTGGCGCGCATTGACTTTGCCAGCGAGTTCGAGGTGAGACCGGGCGGCAGGTCAGACAGAAACGATCCACAGGATCGAGACGTCTGCGCCTACTACCCAATCAGTGGGTTCAGAGTTGTAACCCGATTTTAACGTGAAACGTAAAACGTAGGAAAAACGAAAATGTTTGAATATCAAAGTGCAAATGGCGGAACCTCTGGCGGAGACCGCACACCAATCCTTAAATTTTCAGCTAAGGACGGCAGCTTCATTCTGGCCGACCGCGAAAACGTGGACGGACAGTGGACGACCCGAGAGACTGAGCTGGAAATGCCTACAAAAGTTGTGATGGATATGGCTGAGATCGAGCAAGGGTGGATGGCTTTCAAGCCGGCTCCAGATTTTGTGATGGTCAAGAATAACCAGCCACGCCCTGAGCGTCCTGACGAGGTCGACGCAAACGGCCAGCCGCTATACAAGTGGGGCTTTCGGGTCAGGCTCGGAAACAAGGAAATGGGGTTGCGCGAACTCAGCAGCTCATCGAAGAATGTTTACGAGCGTATGAAGTCAATTGCGTTGCAGTTTGAGGCCGGCAAGGCTGAGAACGCCGGCAAGGTTCCGGTCGTCACGATTGACGGCACGGAGCGCGTGACGCAGACTTTGAGTGATGGCCAGACACAGACTTGGCGAGTGCCAAAGTGGTCTGTGACTGGCTGGGTTGACCGTCCAGATTTGCTGGACGGCGGCCAAGAAAGCGTGCCGGAGGTGCCGGTTGCGCCAGCGGTTGAGGCTCCAACCTCGGCCTCCGCTGCGGGCAGCGACGACTACTTCTAGCACGTCAGGCACCAGCGGCTGGGTTTCCCTCCCTTCCCCAGTCGCTGGTGCCGCATTTAATAAGGGGCAAAAGGGGGTGGAGGGTTAATTATGCAATTCGATTTATTCGAGAAATGGCGAAAGCGAACCGGATATAAAATGGCAGACAGGCCAACCGGATATCGCGGTAAAAAATTTGATGAGGTCTGTTTTCAGCGTCAGTTGCGAGACAGCCTAGATGACGGCAGGTCGCGCGCATCCCTTGATAATGCAGTGATGCGAGAGATACCGTTTAAGTCGGCACAAGAATTTATTTTGAAATACGAGTGGCTCGGCACGATGGGGACGACAAAGTTCTCTTTGGGCATGTTCGACGGCGATGACTTAACTGGCGTTATGTGCTTTGGCCTTACAGCAGGAACAGGCGCGTTGTCAGAGGTCTTTGGCGAAAAGAATAAGCAGTTCGGGTTGGTGCTTGTGCGCGGCGCTTGCGCCAGCCACGCGCACCCTCACAGCGGAAGCTGGATGGTTGGGCAGGCAAAGGCGGAGCTGGCACGGCGCGGATACTTGTTCATTATTGCTTACTCTGACCCTGAGGCTGGCGAAATAGGAACGCTTTACCAAGCCACAAACTGGCGATTTTATGGGTTTACGTCGCCGGTCAATTACCTTGTAAGGCCGGATGGAAAGCGCGTAGACCCAAAAATTATTCACAAGTATGCAAAGAAACGCGGCATAACTTCGCAGCAACAAAAGCAAGACTTTATCGACGAGGGTTATACGTTTGAGCGCGGGAGCAGGAAGTTAAAATATTTCCTGACTTTTGGCGACAAGAGAAAAGTTAAAGAGCTGGAGAAATGCCGGCGCGTCACGGTTTATCCATATTTAAAGAGGGATATCGGTATGGAAAACCTTTATAGGGAGTGGAAAGAGGGAAAACCACAATGACAAATATTTCAAGTTACATCGAGCAGGTCGCCAGAACTTACTGGGGTGAGCCGACGATTAAGCGCGGGCACACGCTGCGCTGGGGCAATCACGGGTCAAAGGAAATTGACCTGCGCAAGGGGACTTGGTTCGATTTTCAGGAAAACGAGGGCGGGGGCGTAATTTGCCTCGTAAAGAAAAACGAGCCGACTGGGTTTGAGACAATACCGGAAATTCTGGAGCGCAAGTTTGGCATAGCCAGACAACAGCAGACTACAATCCAGCCATCCAAGTTCATGTCGAAGTGCTATAGCTACGTCGACGAGCACGGCGAGGTTCGCTATGAGGTCGTCAGGTATGAGCCGAAGGATTTTCGGCAGCGCGTGCCGGACGGCAACGGCGGCTACTCTTGGAGCATGAAAGGCGTCGAGGCGTTGCCGTACAACCTGCCGCAGATATTGGCGCGCCCAAATGACCCTATTTTCGTTGTTGAGGGCGAGAAGGCAGCCGATAAAGTAGCTACTTTAGGCCTTTTGGCTACTACCAGCCACGGCGGGGCTAAGAAATGGCAAGGCGTACTCAACAAGTGGTTCGAGGGGCGCAACGTAATCATCCTGCCGGACAACGACGAGCCCGGTCAGCAGCACGCCCAGATGGTGGCGCAAAACCTGTTTGGCATAGCGAAGGGCATCAAAGTCGTGAGCCTGTCAGGCCTGCCGGACAAGGGCGACGTGGTCGACTATCTGGCGACGCACGACCGCGACAGCCTGCTGGCTGAGGTCAAGGCCAGTGACGTTATAACGTCATTGCCGGAAACCGAGGATGCGGTTGAGGATTATAACAACGATAATAACGACGAGGCTGACTACTTCGAGTTCGTCGACGAGGATTACCTGATGAACATGCCGCCAATCGAGTGGGCTGTTGGTGAGGGCGACGTCGGGCTGATTACGGCGCACGGCCTTAGCATGATCTACGGCGCTCCGGGCAGCGGCAAGAGCTTCATCAGCCTCGATATGGCGCTCTGTCAGGCGCACGGCATTGAGTGGCAGGGTATGCCAACCAAGCAGGGCGACGTGCTCTACATAGCAGGAGAGGGCGTGGGCGGCCTTGGGGCTCGCGTCAGGGCGTGGAAGAACACCAAAGGCCTCGGCACTAGCGGGCACTTCCACATGCTGCCTATAGCGATAAATATGCGCGATCAGGGCGAGGTTGAGAAGCTAATCAGGTCGATTGACCGGCTCGACCGGAAGTGGACGGCGG
>Ga0255775_1000613_pt1 | contig 35749 bp, 51 predicted proteins | sample 011ome_26_FD_179973 | JGI IMG/M metagenome (GOLD analysis project Ga0255775, IMG submission 179973) | Coastal salt marsh microbial communities from the Groves Creek Marsh, Skidaway Island, Georgia - 011511BT metaG (version 2) | ecosystem: Environmental > Aquatic > Marine > Intertidal zone > Salt...
GTATCAAGTAACATTGCATACGTTGACTTTGCAGACTTAACTTTTAGTTCTGTAACTTTAACAGCTGCAGGCGCTCTGATTTATAAAGGAACTTCTAATGAAGCAGTATTAGTTTTAGATTTCGGCGGAGATAAAACAGCGACTAACGGTGATTTCGTTATTCAGTTTCCAACTGCTGATTCATCTAATGCGATCATTAGACTTGGCGACGCGTAATAATTAAAAGGAAATAGTAATGGCATTTGCACTCAACGATAGAGTAAAAGAAACATCTACTACGACAGGGACTGGTACGTTCGATTTAGCCGGTGCTGAAATAGGATTTGAAAGTTTTGTTTCTGGTGTTGGTGATGGCAATCAAACTTACTATGCAATTTCAAATGATGGAACTGCAGAGTTTGAAGTAGGAATTGGAACGGTAACTGATGCTACACCTGATACTTTATCAAGAGACACTATTATTTCTTCATCTAATTCAGATGCGTTAGTCGATTTTTCAGCTGGTACTAAAACAGTATTTTGTACATTACCTGCATCAAGAACACCTTCTGCAGGAATGACAGCACAAACATTTGTTAATACTCATAACTCAACAATTTCTGATGATCAAACATTAGATTCAGGAGTATTAGCAGGACCAGTTAGTATAACTGGAACACAAGTTGTGACAGGAACATTGGTAATTATATAATGAGTAAATTAGAAGTAGATAAAATAGATCCACAATCAGGAACTGATTTAGAATTAGGAAGTTCTGGAGATACGATTACAATTCCTACAGGGGTTACTTTAGATGCATCAAATGCTACAACTACTTTACCTGCTAATGTTGTAACAACTGATGGAACACAGACTTTAACAAATAAAACGATTGATGCTTCTCAATTATCTGGAACGATTACACCATCTGATGGCACAGTTACTAATGCTAAAGTAAATGCTTCAGCAGCTATAGATTATTCTAAATTAAATTTAACTGGAAATATTGCATTAGCAGATTTATCAGCAACAGGAACTAAAGATGCTACAACCTTTTTAAGAGGAGATAATACTTTTGCTGAACCTGGAGGTGGAAGTTGGATATTATTAAATACACAAACTGTTACTGGAACTCCATCAAGTGTAGAGAGTGGTGCTGTTTTTTCTTCAACATACGATACTTATGTTATTGTAATTAGACGAATTAATTTTACTGCTAATGGTGGATTTTATATGTATCTTGGTACATCTGGTAGTTATACAACAAGTGGATATAAATGGACTGGTTCTGGTGTAAGAGATGGAACAAGTTTACTTACAGGTGGTGGTAATGAACCAGAAATATCATTGTTAGGTGGTACAGGTACTTCTTACCATGTTAATACTACTCAAGATTGTTTAGGTGGTGTTATTTGGGTTCACAATCCTTATAATTCTAACAGAACATCTATTCATGCAGAATTATCTTGGGAAAATGCAACTGATTTAGCTGCACATATTAATAATATTGGTGCTCATCCTAATACAAATACATCATACGACAGATGGAAATTAGCACCAAGCACAGGAAACTTTGAAGCCACAACAATTATTCAAACATTTGGAGTAATTAATGCCTAGATATAAACAAGTAAATAATCAATTAATTGAAATAACTGGAACTGAATTAGCAGAGTTAGAAGCTAAAGAACAAGCATGGATTGATGGTGCATTAGACAGAGCATTAGATGGTTTGAGAGATAAAAGAAATAATCTTTTAGCTGAAACAGATTGGATGGCTAACTCTGATGTAACTATGAGTGATGCTATGAGAACTTACAGACAACAATTAAGAGATATAACAAATGGATTAACAACAGTTGAACAAGTAGATACTGTAGTTTTTCCAGAGAAACCAAGTGAATAATTATGAGCGAAGTAAAAGTAAATAAAATAAGTCCTAGAACAGGAACCACGTTCACAATAGGTGATGCCGGAGACACGATTACTACTGCAGGAGACATTTCTGCAAATAGTATTACTGCATCAAATTCAATTACTTTAAACGGTGAAGCAATCACTGCTTTAGCGAATCCAACTTTTACATCTATTTCACCTGATACTATTACTAACGATCAAACATCTATTACAATTACAGGAAGTAATTTTGTATCAATTCCTGTTGTTGAAGCAATCTCAACAACTGGAGTCATCACACCAGCAGACAGTGTAACATTTAATAACTCAACATCTTTAACTTGTAATTTTACATTAACAACAGATGGAACTTATTATATTAGAATTGAAAACAATGACGGTCTAGCGGTTCGATCATCAACTGCAGTATTAACAGTATCAGATGCACCTGTATGGACCACTGCAGCAGGTACATTAGGTACTATTGCAGGAGATTTTTCAGGAACCGTTGCAACCGTTGCAGCAACAGGAGATTCTGCTATCACATATAGTGAGACTACAAACGTATTAACTAACGCATCCCTTGCAAATTGTACTTTAAATAGTTCAACAGGTGTGATATCAACTACTGACTTTGCAGGTAGTAATATAACTGCTGCAACTTATACATTTACTTTAAGAGCAACCGATGCTGAAGGTCAAACAGCAGATAGACAATTCAGTCTAACATCTAGCTTCGGTGCAACAGGAGGCGGACAGTTTAACTAATGGCTAGTACATATTTATCAAGGTCAGTAACAACAACAGGTAATCAAAGAACTTGGACTTTTTCAGCTTGGGTTAAAAGAAGTAAATTAGGTACAACTCAATTTCTAATATCTGCAAAAAATGTAGGAGAAACAACTTTGCATTTTAGGTCACAAGATGATTTACAATTAGAATTATATGATGGTAATAATTATTATATTAGAACAAATAGATTATTCAGAGATACAAATGCTTGGTATCATATAGTTGCTATTTGGGATAGTATTAGACCAACTGCTTCCGATAGAATGAGACTATATGTTAATGGAGTACAAGAAACTTCATTTTCTGTTGCTGTTTATCCACCACAAAATTATGACAGTTATATGAACCAATCTGGTGAAACAAACTATATAGGTAATTATGGTGGTTCTTCTTCTCCTTTTGATGGTTCAATGTCTCATATTCATTTAATAGATGGAAACGATTATAATGCTTCATACTTTGGAGAATATGATGCTAATGGTGTTTGGAAAATTATAACTGAACCAAGTGTAACTTATGGAACTAATGGTTTCTTTATTTTAAAAGATGGTAATAGTGTTACAGACCAATCTGGTAATGGTAATAACTTTACAGTTGCAGGTGGTACATTAACGAATACTGAAGATTCTCCTTCAAATGTTTTTAATGTATTAAATGCAGTTTCAAATCCACCAAATGGTTACACATTATCAAATGGAAACACAAGAGCTACTCAAACAGGAAGTAGCTTTCAAAGATTTTATATAGCAAATACAATAGCACCTACATCTGGAAAATGGTATTGGGAATCAAAATTAATCACATCTGGTGGTTCTGATAGAACAAGTATAGGAATTTGTTCTTATGATGAAAATATAGGAACAGGAACAACTGAGCCTAATAATGAATTGTCTATCGTTACAGGTATATCAAGGATTAGAATAAGAGAAAATGGTTCAACAACAGAAGTTGATAGTTTTTATACAGTACCATCTGCTAATGATATTTTTATGTATGCTTTAGATTTAGATAATACAAAATTTTATTTTGGTGTTAATGGTAATTGGTGGAATTACAATACAGCAGAAACAGGCGGCGACCCAACTTCTGGAAGCGGTTATGTTACTAATAGTACAAACATAATTAAAAATGCTATGTCAGCTTTTTTAAGGATAGATGCTGGTGCAGTTTCAACAACATTTACAAATGAATTTAATTTTGGCAATGGCTACTTCGGAACTACAGCAGTATCTAGTGCAGGAACTAACGCAAGTGGTAATGGAATTTTCGAATATGATGTTCCATCTGGTTATACTGCTTTATCAACAAGAGGATTAAATTTATAATGGCATACACAACAATTAATAAACCAACAGATTATTTTGAAACTGTAACATATTCTGGTAATGGAACAGGACAAGATATTACAACTTTAGATTTTCAACCAGATTGGTTGTGGATTAAAAGGAGAGATTCTGTTGGAAGTCATAGAATACAAGATTCAATAAGAGGAACAACAAATTACTTACAATCAGATAAAACAGATACAGAAGCAAGTGGTGGAGATGTAGATGCTTTTTTATCTAATGGTTTTTCTTTAAGTGGTGGTTCTACTGCATATAATGTTTCTGGTGGAACTTATGTTGGCTGGTCATGGCTTGGTGGTGGCACAGCATCATCAAACACAGATGGAAGCATAACCTCAACTGTTAGTGCCAATACAACAAGTGGATTTAGTATTGTGTCTTATACAGGAACAGGTGCAAATGCTACTGTAGGTCATGGGTTGGGAGTTGCACCTAAAATGATTATAAACAAATGTAGAAGTGCCGCACAAAACTGGGCTACTTATCATTCAAGTTTAGGTGGAACAAAAGCACTTTTTTTAGATGGCACGAATGGAGAAACTACTTCATCTAGTTATTTTAATAATACAGACCCAACAAGTTCAGTATTTTCAGTTGGAAATTCAGGAGATACAAATTTAAGTTCTGGAACTCACATATCCTACTGCTTCGCAGAAGTTAAAGGCTTCAGCAAGTTTGGTTCTTATGTTGGTAATGGAAATGCTAATGGAACATTTGTTTATACAGGATTTAAACCAGCTTTTATACTTTATAAAAATGTTGCACCTGTAAGCGAAAATTGGGAAATACATGATACTAAAAGAAGTGAAAGCAACATATCTAATAAAATTTTTTATGCTAATCAAAACACTGCTGAAACAACAACAGATAGAATAGATATTTTATCTAATGGTTTTAAATCTAGAACTGCAAACTCAGCATGTAATGGTAGTGGAAATACAATTATCTACATGGCATTTGCCGAAGAACCTTTAGTGGGAGATAACCCAGCGACTGCGAGGTAACTCGTGGCGAGTATTATAAAAAACGACACTATCCAAAATAGTAGTGGATCCAATATCATCACTGAATCAGGTGGAACGGTAACGATGGCAGCATCTGGTAATACGGTGACGATTCCAGCAGGTTCAACAATGACTGCAGATAGTTTACTTGTTAATGGTCAATCGGTTACGGGTAGAATATTTCCAACTGTATCAAGCATTTCACCTACTACTGCTTCAGCATCAGTTCAAACATCAATAAGTATCACTGGATCCGGATTCATTGCAACACCGGTCGTTGAAGCAATTAGTTCAACAGGTGCAATAAACAGTGCAGATACAGTGACTTACAATAGCGGAAGTTCTTTGACTTGTAATTTTACATTGATTGCAGGCTCATATTATATTAGAGTAGAGAATAACACAGGTTTTGCAGGACGATCCTCAACAACTTTATTAACGGTATCATAATGGCAGGAATATTAAAAGTAGACACAGTACAAGATCAAGACGGTAATGATATTATCCAAGAATCTTCTGGTACAGTAACAGTTGGTCAATCAGGCCAAACGGTTGCGGTTGCAGGTGGTGCTACATTGTCAGTTCCTACATTATTAGTAAATGGTGAAGCAGTTACTGCTATTACTTTACCAACCGTTACATCTATTTCACCTTCTGCTATAGAAAACACTCAAACATCTATTACAATCACTGGAACTAATTTTGTAAATGGTGCAATTGTAAATGCTATTTCAACAACAGGTGCTATTTTTAATGCAGACACCGTAACCTTTAACAGTGCAACATCTATTACAGCGCAATTTACTTTAGCAACGGATGGTACTTATTATATTAGAGTCGAGAATCCTGATGGATTAGCAGGAAGATCATCAACTGCATTATTAACAGTATCAGACGCTCCAACATGGAGTACGGCTGCAGGTAGTTTAGGTTCTGTTGCACAAGGTGGATCAATCAGCTTTACAGTTACTGCTACATCTGATAGTGCTGTAACTTATTCTATTGTATCTGGAGCTTTACCAACAGGTGGTAGTTTAAATAGTTCAACTGGAGCAATTACTGGAACAGAATCAGGAAGTGATACTGCAGAAACAACTTACAACTTTACAATAAGAGCAACGGACGCAGAAGCTCAAACTGCTGATAGAGCTTTCTCTATTACGGTAACGGTCGGAATTAACAATGCGGGGCAATTTAACTAATGGCTAGTACATATCTATCAAAAACATTTAGCAGTGGTAACACAAAAACTTGGACATGGAGTGGTTGGGTTAAAAAAAGTAAAATAGAATCTTTTCAAACTATTTTTAGTGCTGGAACTAATGCTAATTCTATAAATATTGATGGTGGTAGTGGAACTGAAAATTCAGCTATTGGGATAGATGGATTTTATAATGGAACAAGACATTTAAGATATACTTCTTCAGCTTATAGAGACGTAAATGGTTGGTATCATGTTGTAGTTGCAGTTGATACCACACAAGCAACAGATTCAAACCGAATTAAACTTTGGGTAAATGGTTCACAAGTTGGTTTAGATGAATCAATTGCTGGAAGCTGGCCTGCTCAAAACTCTGATGGTGTAATTAATAGTAATGTTGTTCACTCTATTGGTCGGAGAGAAAATGTACCTGATGGTTATTTTGATGGCTCAATGACTCATGTTTATTTTATAGACGGCACAGCTTATGACGCAGATACCTTTGGTGAATATGATTCTACAACTGGAATCTGGACAGCTAAATTTGGACCATCAGTAACTTATGGTACAAATGGATTCTTTTTAAAATTTGAAAACTCAGGTGCTTTTGGAACTGATAGTTCTGGTAATTCTAACAACTTCACAGTTAATGGTACAATGACACAGAATATTGATACCCCTAATAATGTTTTTGCTACATTAAATCCTTTACATTTTGGAACAACTATACCATCAAGTTATTCATCATTGTCAGAAGGAAATACAAAATTTGTAAGTACACAGGGTGGCTCTCCATATCCATATTATTTTTCTACTATGGCAGTTTCACAAGGAAAATGGTATGCAGAATTTAAAAGAGTACAAGGAACTGCTATGATTGGGGTAGGAAGTACACCTGACCAGTTTTTGGGAAATAATTCTACAGATGCTGGATATTATACACCAGATGGAAATATATATTCAAGTGGCTCTGGCACTAGTTATGGAGATGCATTTAATGATAATGATATATTAGGTGTTGCTATGGATTTAGATAATAATGCAGTTTATTTTTCTAGAAATGGTACATGGCAAAATAGTGGCGACCCTACAAGTGGTGCATCAAAAACAGGTGCATTTTCTTTAACTGACCCATCTTCTTTACCATCAGGAGTTTATCATTTTGCAGTTGGAGATTCTGGTGGAAGTACAGCTACAGTTGAAAGTAATTTCGGCAATGGCTATTTCGGAACAACTGCTGTATCATCAGCACAGAATCCAGATGATGGAATTGGTATCTTTGAATATGCAGTTCCTACAGGATATAGAGCATTATGTACTAAATCAATTAATGCAGAGGAGTATAGTTAATGGCACAAATTAATAAACCAGACGATTATTTTAATACTGTTCTTTATACAGGAGATAACACAAGTTCTAGAGATATAACAGGTGTAGGATTTCAACCAGATTTTACATGGATAAAACAGCGAAGTGGTGTTTTTTCTCATGTGCTTGGTAACTCAGTTTCAGGAGATAATAAATTTTTATCTTCTAATGGTACAGGGGCAGAAGGTACTGATAGCTCAAAATTTAGAACTTTTGTAAGTGATGGATTTCAAGTTGGAAGTCATGCCTCTGTAAATAATACTTCAGATACTTATGTAGGTTGGTCATGGCTTGGTGGTGGCACAGCTTCATCAAACACAGATGGAAGTATCACATCAACAGTTTCAGCTAATACAACAAATGGATTTAGTATTGTGTCTTATACAGGGAATGGTTCTTCTGGCTCAACAGTAGGTCATGGTTTAGGAGTTGCACCTAAAATGACAATTATAAAACAAAGAAATTCATCTAATGGTTGGAATGTTTGGCATTATGGAAATAATAATGGCGACCCAGATTCATTTGGAGAACTAAATGGTTCTGCTGCTTGGTATCAAAATCAAGGTGCAAGTGGACCATATACTACTCAACCAACAAGTTCTCTTTTAACTTTAACTGCTTATGGTCAAGTTAATGGTAACACAAATACTTACATAGCCTACTGCTTCGCAGAGAAAAAAGGATTTAGTAAGTTTGGAAGTTACACAGGTAATGGAAATGCAGATGGAACATTTATTTATACAGGATTTTCTCCCTCATTCGTTATGCTGAAAAGAACTAATACAACAGGCTCTTGGACTATGTATGACAATAAAAGACATACCTATAATCCTAATGGAGAATATTTATTAGCTAATAGTTCTGGTGCAAGTGTAGATTTTGATAATGTAGATTTTTTATCTAATGGCTTTAAGTTAAGAGATGCTTCATTTAATAATGGAAGTGGAGACACTATAATTTATATGTGTTTTGCTGAAAATCCTTTAGTCGGAACAAATAACATCCCAGCAACGGCGAGGTAGCCGTGTTTTTTGGTGCAACTTCCTTTGCAGCAGCGGCCTTCTCTGATGTAGGCTTTAATCCTAATGCATTCGTTAGTGTACTAGGTTCACAGATTAATCAATCTAATAATACAGTTACAACTATTGGTAAAGCTTTAGTTCTACCGACAGGGATACAAAACAATTTAAGTATTGGTAATTTAAAAGTAGCAGATGTTATTGGTGTTGATGGAATTGCAACGGCATTATCAACGGGGACCGTTACCGTTGCAGCAGGAGCTGATATTAGTGTTACAGGAAATCAAGCAAACTTTACAACAGGTACAGTTAATGTAGCAGATGTTGTTGGTGTATCTGGTAATAGAGTTAATTTAACAACAAACGATGTAACCATAACTGCAGCTGCAAACATCTTACCTACTGGATCAAGAGTTAATTTAGATACAGGGACTGTTACATTTAAATTCATATATTCTGTTACAGGATCTGGTGTTAATATCGCTGATGGAACTGTTACTACAACAGCTGATGCAAATGTATTACCAACAGGATCAAGAGTTAATACAGATACAGGAGATGTCACAGTTGTTGCAGATGCAAATATTTCTGTTACAGGAAACAGGGTTGAGATTGCAATTGGAGATGTTACAACTAAAGCAAATGCAACAGCTATTGTTACAACCAATAGACAGAATCTATCAACAGGAACAGTAACTGTTCAAGCAAAAGCAACAGTATTACCAGCAGGTAGTGAATTAGATATTGGAACAAGTATGGTAAATGTTAAAAAATGGGATGGAATTGTACCAGGTGCAAGTCAAACTTGGGTACCCGTTCAAACGAGTAGAGGTTCATAATGTTTTTTGGAGCAACCACATTTGCAGCAGCACCTTTTGCCGGAGTTGGTATTGTTAATATTACTGTTCAACCGACAGGTACTCAAGTAAATGTAGCAATAGGTAATACAACTATTGGATTAGTTACAACTGTTCCTGTAAATGGTAATCAAATAAACCTTGCAACAGACACGGTAGATGTGATATCATGGAACCCAATAATTCCAGGAGCAACTGGTATTTGGATTCCAATAGATCCAGATAACCCATAAGGAGAATAAATGGCTAGTACGTATTCGAGTGATTTAAAATTAGAACTAATTACAACTGGTGAAAAATCAGGTACTTGGGGTACCATTACTAATACTAATTTACAACAATTAGAACAAGCTGTTTCAGGATATATTGCAGTAGATGTAGCATCAGCAGATGTTGCGTTAGCATTATCTAATGGTGCAGTATCAAATGGTAAAAATTTTTATTTTAAACTAACCGGAACTTTAACAGCGAATAGAACGGTAACTATGCCAGATTCTGCTGAAAGAGTTTTTGTAGTAGAAGATGCAACAGATAGATCTTCTTCTCTTTTTACTTTAACAGTTAAAACAGTATCAGGAACTGGTGTTACTTTACCAGTAGCTTCAACTAATTTAGTTTATTCTGATGGCACAAATATTAATTTAGGTATTAGAAATAAAGGATATGTTACACCAGGAGCAACATACACAGCAGTCAATGGTGATCAAGTTTTAGTAGATACTTCTGGAGGTGGTATTGGTGCGCCCGTTACAATTAATTTACCAGCATCACCATCAGTTGGTGATGAAGTACATTTTATAGATAGTGGTAATAACCTAGCATCTAATAATTTAACAATCGGTAGAAACAGTTCTAATATTTTAGGTGTAGCAGCTGATTTAATTATATCTGTAAATACAGCAGCATTTACATTAGTTTATGTTAATGCAACAAGAGGCTGGGCATATAAAGATAACATATAGGAGCTAACAGATGGCTCTAATTGATTTTAAAGTCTTACCCGGAATAGACAAACAAGATACAACAGCTGGTGCAGAACAGCGTTGGGTTGATTCTGATAATGTAAGATTTAGATATGGACTTCCAGAAAAAGTTGGTGGTTGGGCATCATTAGTTACAGATACAATTGTAGGTGTTGCAAGACGTGAATTTGCGTTTGTTGATTTAGATGGAAACAGATATGTTGCTATTGGAACAGATAAATTTTTACTTATTTATTTTGAAGGTCAGCTTTATGACATCACACCATTAAAAGCTACTTTAAGTTCTGCAACAATTGCAACAACAGATACTTCAGCAATTTGTTCTATTACAACAGGATCTAATCACAATTTATCTACAGGAGATATTGTATTACTTGATAATGTAACTTTACCAGGAGGAACTGGATATGCGGATTCTGATTTTGAAGATAAATTATTTCAAGTAACAGGTATTACATCTGCAACGGTATTTACAATCACACAAAGCACAGCTGCAACAGGAACAGTTGCAACAGGCGGAAGTATTGATGTGAAACCTTACGAACAAGTAGGACCCGCTGCACAATCTTATGGTTATGGTTGGGGAACAGATACTTGGGGTACAGGTGGATGGGGAGATGCTTCGTCTGCAAACGATGTATCACTTGAACCAGGTCTTTGGTCTTTAAGTAATTTTGGTCAAGTTTTAATTGCAACTATTGCAAATGGTAAAACATTTACATGGAATTCAGGAGATGCTTCAAGGCTAACAACAAGAGCATCAACGACTACAGCGGGATTTGAAACCACAAATAATCCAACTGCAAGTAGAGTTACACTTGTTTCACCTACAACTAGACACTTGATTCACTTAGGAACTGAAACAACTATTGGTGATACATCTACTCAAGATGATATGTTTATAAGATTTTCAGATCAAGAAAATATTAACTTATATGCTCCAACTGCTATAAACACAGCAGGTACACAAAGATTACAAGATGGAACTAAAATTATTGGTTCATTAAAAGCTAAAGAAGTTATTTTAATTTGGACTGATAATGCATTGTATACAATGAAATTTGTTGGTTCACCTTTTACATTTGGTTTTGAACAAGTAGGTACAAACTGTGGATTAATTGGTAAAAATGCAGCTGTTGAAATAGATGGTGTTGCTTTTTGGATGTCAAATAATGGTTTCTTTATGTATGATGGTACAGTTAAATCAATGTCCTGTAGTGTTGAAGACTATGTTTATGATCAAGCAGATACTACAAAAGGTCAACAAATTTATGCAGGATTAAACAATCAATTTACTGAAGTAACTTGGTATTATCCTTCTACTAATTCTGAATATAATGATCAATATGTTATATATAATTATGGAGAAGGATCAGGAAAACAAATACCAGAAGGTGTTTGGTATATTGGCACCGAAGCTAGAACAACTTGGATTGATGCTAGTGTATATCCAAAACCTTTTGCAACTAAATTTAATAGTTCAGATACCGGAACTTTCCCAGTAATTGTTGGAGAAAGTGGTTTAGGTCAAACAGTTTTATTTGAACATGAAGTAGGAACTGATCAAGTAAATCCTGACGGTAGTACAACAACAGTTACTTCTTTTGTTAAATCTTATGACTTCGATTTACAAGCGGAAGGAACAGCAGGAGAAATATTTTTAGCGGTTAGAAGATTTGTACCTGACTTTAAAGATTTACAAGGAAGTGCAAAAGTAACTTTAGCTGTAAAAAGATATCCACAACAATCTGATACAGTTACTTCATTGAGTCCTTTTACAATTACAACTTCAACAAATAAAAAAGATACAAGAGCTAGAGGAAGATTTGTTAATATAAAAATAGAAAATGATTCTAGTTCTGAGTCTTGGAGATTTGGAACAATGAGATTAGATATACAACCGGATGGAAGAAGATAATGACAAAAATTAATGTAAGATTACCAGAACCTAAAAAAGAATATGATGTATCTAACCAAAAACAAATTAACAGAGCAATTCAAGGTATAGTAGAACAATTAAACTCTACATACTTACAAGATTTAAAAGAAGACAATGAAAGATATGCTTGGTTCAAAGGTGGAAATAGTGGAGGGGATTGTTAGTGTCTTGTAACAATGTAAATACAACAGGTGCAACAACTCCATCGTCAGCTGAAATAGATTTTTATCTTTCTGTAGCTAAAGGAGATTTTACTGGTTACACAAAAGTAAATAAGTTTGGATATAATAATTCAATTGGATCAGGTTCTTTTGAAGTTATTTGGGAAACAGGTGGACAGTATCCTTATCAGTCTTCGGCAGTTACTGTTGATGTAGTTAGTGATGATGCTAATGACGATGTAGCGGGAACAGGTGCTAGAACTTTAAAAATACAAGGTTTAGATGGTTCTTATAATTTAGCTGAAGAAACTGTTGACATGGATGGAACAACTACAGTTACAACCACACAAACTTTTTTAAGAGTATTTAGAATGTCTGTTGAAACAGCAGGGACATCTGGAAATAATGTTGGAAATATATCTGTAACCTATACAGGTGGATCTGATGTTGCTGCAACTATAACAGCAGGAAATGGTCAAACACTAATGGCAGTATATACAATACCTGCTGGTAAAACAGGATATGTTGTAGCGATGAATTTTGGATCAGGTAAAGATCAAGAACAAACTTGTAAATTAAAAACTAGAGATAACACAATTGCTAATTCTGCTTTTCAAACAAAAGAATATTTAAATATTAGAGGAGGTTTTACATACTTTCCTAAAAAGGCTATAACTAAAATTACAGAAAAAACAGATATAGAATTACAAGCAATTTCAAGTTCTACATCTTCAGCATCAGGAGGATTTGAGTTAATACTCATAGATAATTAATGGCAAACGTATATAAAAACGCATTCTATGCACCGGTATCTATAGGTCTTCCAGAAACAATATTTACTTGTCCAACAGAAGCTAGAGCTATATTTCAAACTATACAATTAACAAACACTGGCGGGAATAAGACAGTAAAAGTCTATATTTATGATAGTTCTGCAACTACACAATATTTAATAGCTCATGCCGAGATAACAGGTCCTACAATATGTAACCTATTAAAAGGCTCTGTAGTATTAGAAGAATCTGATGAGTTAAGGATTGAAACTACTGATTCATCTGGTATAAGTGGAACAGCAGCTTTACTAGAAGTTAGTAGAGTTTATATTGCTGACAGTGAAGTATCATAGGAGATAATATGGCGTTTAAAGAAGAAGCAGAAGTAAATTACACAATCATAAATGGTAAAAAAGTACCGGTTGTTAAATGTGAAACTGAAGTAGTATTGAGAAATACACAGACAAATCAAGAATATAATTCAGATGAAGAAGCAGAAAATGATATTAAAGATCCAAATACAGCTACTCAAAAAGAGCATGTAACAAGATCTTTAAAGATAAAAGTTGCTGCAATGCCTCCATTAGGGGCTGCTTCTGACTCTAAATAATATTGTAAAAACATATAAATTAAAGTATATTGACAAAAAACTATGACAATAACTAGATCTCAAATGTACAGACAATTACGTAGAGGTGGCGGAATTACAAATGCGGTGCCTAGACAAGGTTATTTTTTAGGTGACATTGTTGATTCTGTTGGAGATTTTTTAGGAAGTGCAGCAGATAAAGTTGGAGACTTTGTAGGTAGTGTTGCTGAAAAAGTTGACGTAAAAGATTTAGCATCTCTAGCAGCTTTAGCATCTGGCAACCCGCAGCTAGCGGCGAGCATCCAAACTATGGGTGGTGGTACCGGTAATGAACTTTTAGATACTGGTTTACAAATGTATAGTATGTCAGGGGGTGGTAAAGGTTTTCCTGCTTATGGAATGCCAGACTATGGCACAGAAACAAGTGGAAATAATTACCTTAAAGCTTTTGAAAATTTAGCTAAAGGTTACGTAGATAAAAAAACAAGTGGTGAAGACAAAGAAAAGAAAACTACAACACAAAGTATATTAGAAGCTTTATTATCACCAGAAGGTATTGCAAGTCTTGCTGGTGGTTATTTAAGTTACAGAGATCAAAAAAGAGTTAATGAAGAACTTCAAAGACAATATGAAGATTATAGAAGAAAAGAAGAAGAAAAATATAAACAATATAGAACAGGTGAAGGTTTAAAAGGTATGACAGTGAGTAATAGAACTGTTCAACAAGATGGAACTGGAATTACTGGTTTAAATATTAGAACTAATCCACAAGGGGTTAGAGAAATTGATTATAGAGAAAATGGTGGTTTTGTACCACCAATAGGTATAAAAGAAAAAGCAGATGACATTCCTGCAATGTTATCAAATAATGAATTTGTATTTACAGCAGATGCTGTGAGAGGTGCCGGTAACGGCGATGTAAAAGAAGGAGCTAGAAAAATGTATTCAATGATGAAAATGTATGAGGGTCAAGCGTAATGTCTATAATGAATGTAGCTAGAAAAAATTATCAAGCTGGAACTTATGCTCCAGGTACACCTGCAGAATTTTTAAAACCGTTTGGTGAAACAATTGCAGATTTTACTGTTTCTGAATTACAACAACCTTTAGATATTTCAGCTATCTCACCTAAAGTTTCTAAAATGAGTCCTCTTGTTCAAGAGGCTTTACAAATGCAAGCTTCTCAAGCAGGTCTTGGTAATATTCAATTTGATCCACAAACAGGAGAAGTAACTGGTGTTGGAGCCGGAACAGGTATTGCATCTTATGAACCTTTTTTACAAGCAGCGCAAGCTTCTGCAGGCCCTGACGCTTACAAAGCTTACATGTCTCCATATCAAACAGAAGTATTAGATGCTACGGAAAAACTATTAGCCGAGCAACGAGCAGCAGGAGAAGGTAGAATAGCAGAACAAGCTATTGCTGGTGGTGCATTTGGTGGTGGTAGAGAAGGTGTTCAAAGAGCAGAATATGGAAGACAAAGAGATATTTACGATGCAGGTATTATGTCTAAATTAAGACAAGAAGGATTCCAACAAGCTCAAAAACAAGCACAACAAAACTTATTAAATCAATTAAAATTAGGTAGTGCACAGACTGGTTTTGAAACTGATGTTACTAAATCTTTAGGAGCGGCAGGAACAGCGGCACAAACTTATTCACAATCAATTCTTGATGCAATAAGAGAACAGAATTTATTAGGACAACAATTTCCACTTTCTAAAATAGCAGGTGCTTCTAATATTTTTGCAAACGTTGCAGGGGGTGTACCAGGTGGTGCTCAACCTCCTATCGTAACTAATCCAGCTTTAGCAGGAATTCAAGGTTTTGCAGGTCTATATAACCTTATGGGTGGAGGCCAACAAGGAGCTGGAATACAAAGTTTAGTAGGGTAGATTATGCCAAATATATTAAAAAGACCAATGTTTAGAAAAGGTGGTTCTACATCTGATGGTGTAGGTATTACTAGTGGTCTTAGAAAAAATTATGCTGACGGAACTCCAAAGAATTTAGAGTATGACGAAGAAAAAGGTTACAGTATAAAAGATTTAGAAGATGCCGGTTTAGTTAGAACAGGTGGAAAACAAACTACTCCACAAACTACAATGAATACAGCAGGAAATGCACAAACGTCTTACAATACATTATCAGATCCAAGTTTTGATTTAATTAGAAATAGATATGAAGAATTAAAACCAACTAGAAAAACAAATTTACAAGATTTATTAACTGCTTTAGGTGCAACCGCTCCAGAAGATGCAACTAAATTACAAACAATTGGACAAGTTTTATCCAAAGCCGGAACTACTGCTACCGGTTTAAGACAACAAAGAGAAGCTACTGCAGAAGGTTTTAAATCAACTGCTCTTAATGAAGTTTTAAAAAATATGACCGCTCCAGAAAAAGATCAATTAATTAGAAGAGCAAAACAATATGCAAGATTAAACAATATACCGGAAGATCAAGCGATCAATATGTTTTTATCTAAACTATTACAAACAGGTGGAAGTGATTATTTAAAAGATTACTCACCAGAAGTTAGAGCTAGACAAATTGGTGAAAATTTAGCAGAAGATGGTTTCACAAGTCCAGGTTCTTTTCAAGAACAAATTACAGCTGGAAATATTTGGCAGCTATGGGAAAACAAACAATTACCACAACAAGCTCAAGAAACGTTATCAGCAACGACATATCCTAATGATTTAGTAGTTGATCCTGAAAGTGGAACAGCTGAATTTAATCCAGATAAAAAAGGAATTAATCAATCAAGATATGTTCCAAATAAATCTTATGTAAATCCATCAGATGGAGGAATTTATTTATACGAGGGTGACGGCCAGTTTAAAAAAATATATCCATAAGGAGGTTTAAATGGACGAAGAAGAAAAAAAAGAATCCTCGGCAATAATTCCTAGCAGTTTATTTTTTAATCCAACAGCGTTAGAAAAAGCAAAAAAAGCTACCGACCTTTTAACTGGTGAACGTTTAATCACTAGAGTTAAAGAACGAGTTCAAGATGTACCAGAAAAAGAACTTACTAAAATAGAAGATGTAGGTGTATTTGAAGGTTTTACTGCAGGGATCATTGATGGAGCAATTAAACTTCCTTACGGTTTTGTAACACTTGCAGCGGAAATAAAAGATGCTTTAGGTGAAGATGATATCCCTGTTGAAGAAAGTAATGTTGCTAAACTACAAGAATATTTTGACAACACTGTATTAGGTAAAATACAAAAAGGCGCGGAAGATACTGTTAAAGAAACAGCAGTAGGTAAATTAACTTCTGCTTTTACACAGTTATATGGAACTGGAAGAGTAGCAGCGAGTGCTAGTGTCAAAGCGATAACTAAAGCAAATCAAGTTTATAATAATTATTCTAAAGCAGCGAAATTAAATAAAGTTGTAAAAGCAAATAAGAATGCAGTCAAAGCAGGTATTAGAGCTAAAGAATTAAATAAAATAAGTGGAGCTCAAAAGTTCGGAGCTATAACTGTTGGTGGTGGTCTAGGAACTGGAATGGTTTTAGACATAGAAGATATTGGAACATGGGGAGATGTATTAGGTGGACCCTCACAATTAGATAGAGAACCTCAAAAAGAAGCAGATGATGACGCTTTAAGAAAACTTTACAATCGTTTTAAATTTGGAACAGAGGCGGCTGTTGTATCAGTGCCTATTGTTTATGGAATTAACACAGTTGCTAAAAGAATATCAGAAGCCGGTAAAAATTTAAAATATAGTAATGATCGATTAGATAGACTTATAGATAAATATATTGTCAAACCTTTTGTACCAAGAGGTGGTAAACCACAAAAAGTTTTTGAAGGAATTAAAAGAGTAGAAGGTAAAATATCTGGCGGTCAAGTTACTGCTAGAGATTTAATTAAAGATATAGATAAATCTTTATACACGATTGCAAAAGAATCTGGAATGTCTAATAGAAACCCTGCTTTTAAAAGATTGATAGGTAGAATGGATGAATTATTAACATCTAGTGATGATGTTTTAAAAGCTGGTAAAATAACTTTTGAAGGTTTTGAACCAAAAAAACTATCTGAATTTAATAAATTTATTAAAGAAATTGGTTTGAATCAAGACCAATCAAAAAAATTAGTCGGTGAAATGTTTAAAGTAAGAAATGAATTTAATAACTTTAAAAACATTTTGCTTTCAGGTGGAAATGTTAACGCTGCTAATAAAGAATTTATGGAAATTATGTCTGATAGAATGAGAAATATATTTAATTCAGAATATAAAATATTTGAAGGTAAAAGTATTTTACCTTGGAAAAACTACAAACCTACAGAGTCTGCAATAAATCAAGTACAACAAGTGTTTAAGAGATTTGCAAAAGAAAAAGGAGTTAACTTAGATCCAGATGATTTAGATTCTATAGTAAATGATATTATTGAAAACGTAAGAATAAATCCTGCAACTAAAACACCTGAGTTTCCATTATCTACCTTTACTGCTTTAGATGATGAAACTGTACAAATTATTAATATTGCTGATAATCTAAAAGGAGGTCAGTTTAAACCTACTAGTTTGATTAAATCAAAAGAAGATTTAAGATCTTTTCAAAGATTTTTTGGTCAAAAAAGAGATTTAAGAAATACAATTATTAATACTATGCAAGATTTATCTACGCTTACAGCTAAGGATGAATTTTATAATAATTTAATAAAAGAATCTGATGAGCTAATTAAAAATGGTGAAAGAAGTATTTTATATCCAACACGTCAACAAGCGGTTGTTAATCAACCTTTTCAAAAAATTATAGCGGATAAAAGAGGTTTAAATATTAGATCACCATTAGGTGAACAAGCTTATACAAACCCTGTAAATGGATACTTTACATCACAAGAAATGGCGGATGCTTTAAATTTTAGTGAAAAATTATTGTTTGATAATCTTGCAAAAGATGCTGCATATCAAACCTTATTTTTAATACCAAAAGGATTAACTCAAATATCTAAAACTATTTTAGGTCCTTTTACACACAGTAGAAACTTTATAACTGCATCTCAATTTGCATTAGGTACCGGTAATTTATTTAAAGATCCTAGAAAAATAGTCAGCAATTTTAAACAAGCTTTTAATACAATTCAACCACAATTATTGTATAGAAACACACCAGAAGGACAAAGATTATATAAATTTTTATTAGAAGAACAAGTAGTAAGTTCGTCTGCAAGTGCAAGAGATATTGCAGGTTTGTTAGATGATATTGGTAAAGGTGGTGATGTTTACATGAGAATGTTTGGTAAGTTTGGTAAAGCAATGAAAAAAATTTATAATGTTGCTGGAGATGTTTACGTTGCAGAAGATGATATTTGGAAAACATATAATTTTTTATCTGAGTTTGATACTTATAAAAATGCATACAAGTCTGGTTTAGATAAAGGTTTAATTAAAAAAATGCCTAACGATTTAGATATTATGAAAGAGGCAGCTAACATTGTAAGAAATACAGTTCCAAACTACAACTATGTAGGTGAATTTGTACAAGCGTTTAGAAGATTACCTTTAGGTAACTTTATGTCTTTCCCAGCAGAGATTGTTAGAACAGCAGGAAACATAATGCATTTAGGTATGAAAGAAGCAAAAAATCCTGTGTTTAGAGCACAAGGATTAAAAAGATTAGCTTCATTCGGTGCAACCGTTGCAGCGTTACCGACCGTTGCAAGCGCAGTTGTAAAAGGATTGTATGGAGTTGGATCTGCTACTGTTGCTGCAGTTAGAGAATTTTTACCGAGCTTTTCTGAGGACTCAACATTGTTTGTCTACAAAGATGAAAACGGAGATATTAAATATATTGATGCTTCTGGTGCCATGGTTTACGACACTGTTATTAACCCGGTTCAATCTGTTATTGCTGGTGTTGATAGAGAAAGAGTTTTTGATGAAGACGCACCTTTAACAAAAGGTGTACTACAAGGTTTGGGTAGTGGACTGTCTAGATTTGTTAGACCATTTATAGATGAATCTATTTATTTAAACGTATTTAATAATCTATTAGTTAGAAAAGGTAAAACTGCTGACGGTAGATCTCTTTGGAATGAAGATGCACCGTGGGGAGAAAAAGTATATGCAGCTGCAAAATATGCCATAACAGAAGTTGCACCTTTATCTTATAAACAGATGCAAAGATTAGGTATTGCAATGCAAGATAAACCAGGACCACGTGGAGAAAAGTTTGATGTCTCTGATGAAGTTGCAGGATTCTATGGATTAAGACCTATCAAAATGGATCCAGTTAAATCTTTGAACTATAAGATTAATGAATTCAAAGGATCTTTAAGAAGAACAAATAGTTTATTTACAGCTGACTTATTAAAAGGTGGAGAGATAACGGAAGATAAAATTATTGAAAGATACATTGTAGCTAACGCACAAAGATATAAAGCGTTCAATGAAATGCAAAGAAAAATATTAGCGTCAAGAGAATTAGAAGCTAATGACAGTGATCTTTTAGATTTATTTAAAAGAAGACAAGAGAGAAAAAATTATAACTTCATAAACGCTGGAATGTTTAGACCTTTTAATATTACAAAACCAGTTGCAAAAGAATATAAAAGACAACAAGAAAGATTGTTGGAAAACTTTGATGACCTGGAATTACCACCAAATTTAAGTGGAGAAACAAGAGGTAGATTAAAAGAAATAGAAAGTTTAATGAAACAGATACCTTTAGGTCAAAACTTCTATGACTTTATTGATATAAAAGATTACGTAAGCTCGATGCCAGCAGCGAGTAGCGAGAGGCAGGTAGCTAGTTTACCACAAATGCCAATGCCTAATCCACAAGTAGTAAACCCACAACCGATGATGACAGCAGATGGATTGACACCTACAGAAAATGCGTTATTGACTGAAGGAGAAAAACAGATTAGATTAAAGCAAAGAGGAATGGCTTAATGATAGACAAAAGTATTAGATATGAAGTTCAAGGAGGAGTTAAAAACTATCTTGGTAAACAAAAAGAAGTAAAAGCTCCTGTAAAATGGAAATCAAGTCCTAATCATCCAGAAACAGAACTAGCATATATTACAAAAAAAGAAAAAGATTTACTTATAAAATCAGATTTACATGGTTCATTAAAAGGAAGTGTGAACAGAGGTCCTTCAGGTGTTATAAGTTTAAATGGTTGGGGTGATGCAAGTGATGGATTTGGTAGTAGTGGAAATAATAGTAATAGCGGAAACTCTGGAAATAGCGGAAACTCTGGAAGTGACAGTGGTCATTCAAGATTTGATGTAGGTAGTGGATATTATGGAGAAACAAAAACTACTCCAAGCGCGCCTTCAGGTGGTAATGATGGTGTTACATATAAAGGACCTGCAGAACTAGGTGTAACCACAAGAACAGAAAACAAGATTAATATGCCTGAACCAGTTGACAAAGGTTCACCTATACAAAACTATATTACAGCAGTAGCTACAGGTGCAATAGATCCAAATAAAGTTAATAGACCACCATTAACTGAAAGAGATAAGACATTTTTAAAACAAAATCCTCCTAAACCTAATATATTAGATTTTCTTGATCCAAGAAGGAGATCTTATATGTTTGCAAGAAATTTACCTGGTGCAAAAAAATCATCTTTTAAAAATTTAAGTGAGTATAGAAATTATTTAGAATCTCAAGGTGTTGATCTTGCTACGATAGATAGATTAATGGAAGGTGTTGATGAAGAAAATGCTATAGGTTATGATGAATTTCAAGAATTAGCTTATGGTTATGAGCCTAAAGGAATTGAAGACATTGATATTTTAGAAAAACTTTTTAATGATCCGACAAGAGGTCCCTTTGATAAAATAACTGCTGTACCACAAAATTTTTCTGAGTTTATGTTGACTCAAAAAAATAACCCAATTTTATTTACAGCTGGAAATCTTGGAAATTTTATGGACATGCCTAAACCTAAAGATTTAGTTAATCCTAATACAGGTGAACTTTATACAAATACAGAATGGAATAATCTTAAAAGAGAAATAGGTCAAGATAGAGGATTAACTGGTGGTAGTAGAGATAATGATTCATCTGGTATTTTACAAAACTTAGTACCAGACTTAGTACCAGGGATTTTTCCAGGTGAAGAATCGCCTGTTGGTTTTAAGTATATTCCTTATTCAAATCAAATCGTTATTGCACCAGGGAGTCAAGGACTTGCTTCATTAGTAGGTGGTCAAGGGTTCTTATCGAGTATACTATAATGCCTAACGGAAAAACACCAGAAGATACGGGAGAACATTTAATGGCATTATACGGACATGTAGAGGGATTAAAAAAAGACGTGAATCATTTACACAAAGACATAGAAAAAATTAACAATAAAGTTGAAGATATAGAAAAAAAAACTGATAGACTTTTATATTGGATTATCGGTGGTGCTTTTACAACTATTTTAACTCTTACTGGATTATTTAATTTATTTTTAAATTAAATCCAATCTTTAAGTTCTTCACCCATAACTTCAGTTGCAATATTAACTTTATCTCGCAAAGCTTTTACAATTTTTTCATCAATAGTATCTTCTGCAATAATATCAATGTACGTCATAGGTTTTTCTTGACCAATACGATCAATACGAGCTTCTGATTGTTGTCTTTTCTCAAGATCATAACCATTAGAATAATAAATCATAGTAGATGCACCGGTTAATGTAATACCATAACCACCTGTTTGCGGTGTACCTACAATAAATCTAACTTCTGATTCTGCGTCTTGAATTTCTCTAATCGCTCTTTGTCGGTCTTCTGTAGAAGTGTCACCATAATAAGTTACAACAGATTCTTCACCATATTGTTTTTTAATAGACTCAACAATAGAAGCAATGTCGTGTCTATAGTGAGCCCAGATAACTGCTTTGCCCTCTATTTCATCAAGGACTTGCATTAACTGATCTAGTCTATTGGATTTAACTTCTTGTACAGAGTCATCATCTGCTTTGAAATGGCCACAAGTTATTTGATGTAGTCTCATCATTTGAGTAATAACCGTTGCAGTAGTTGTAACCTTACCATTTAAATGTGCAAGAGCCTGTTCTTTCATCTGTTTATACAGTTTCTTTTGTTCATCAGTTAATTGTATAATTCTTTTCATGTAAGTTTTTTTAGGAAGATCTAAACAATCATCTTTTAAACATCGGTAAGAAAAAGGTTTTAGTTTTTCTGATAGTTCTCCTAAATTTCTATAACCAACTACAATTTGTACCTGACGACCCGATACATTTATTGATCTCATTTTTGCATAACGAACTCTAAATGCATAGTAAGATTGTTGATCAAGTAACCAAGGATCTAAAAAATAACATTGAGCAAATAAATCTAAAGGTGATTTTGTCACAGGAGATCCTGTTAATATTCTTTTGTATTTTACTTTTTCACCTAACTCTACAATTGATTTTGTTCTAATTGCACTAGGATTTTTTATAGTTGTAGACTCATCAATAGCCATTAAAGTTCTATGACAAGATAAAAATTTCCAAGCAAATAACTTACCTTTTTTTGTAGACAAGGCTTCTACATTCATAATTAATATTTGTAAGTCTTCTGTAGTTTTAAATAAACTTTGTAATTCTTTTTCTTTTTTCTTACCACCACTAGATTCCCAAAGTACAACTTCTTTTTCTATATGGTCTGACATATGGTTTGGTATTTCTCCATCATACCAATTTTTATAAACACCTTTAGGTGCAATAATCAATGCACCATTTATTTTACCTTTGTCGTAAAGCATGGATATATTATCAATCAATACTTTTGATTTACCTGTACCCATTTCCATAAAATAAGCAAAAACAGACTTATCCCATGACATTTCTAATGCTTTTAATTGATGCGCAAACGGCTTAGTTTTAAATTTATAATTCATAATATTTTCTTCTTTCTGTTGAAACCCTCTATCATTTAGTATACAAGAAGTCAAGAAATTATGAAAAATAAAGTTTATGTAATCCAGGATGTACCTGGTAGTAGAGAAGGTCGTCCTAAAATAAATATTATAGGCGCATCTGAATTTGGAGAATTAAAAGTTTTACTACCTGAGAACGCACAAATTATTTTAAGTGCAGGTCCATTAGTTTTTAAATTAAGAAAATTATTAAAAGAATATACGCCAGAAGATTATTTACTACTTACAGGCGATCCTGCAATAATTGGAGTTGCATGTTCAATAGTTTCTGATATTACAAATGGAAAATACAAATTACTAAAATGGGACAAACAAGAAAGAAGATACTATCCAATTGAAATTGAACTATACCAAAAAGAATCCTCTTGACAATTTAGTTTGTAGGATTATATTAGAAAGAAATAGAAAGGTTAGATTATGAGTGTAAATTTTAGAGATGATAAAGTTGATCAAATTAAAATGGTTGCTAATCCAAATGAGTTAGCAAATAAAGTTCAACAGTTAAAAGATTTAGAAGATGAAATTGCAAACGCAGAAGATTCTGTTAAAAAGTTAAAAGAGAAAGCAAATATAATTTCTCAATTTGAAATTCCTCAAATGATGGAGGAGATGAATATTAAAAAATTAAAGCTAAAAGATGGAGAAACGGTAGAAGTCTCCAACTTTTATAGTGCATCTATTGTTGATCAAGATGCAGCTTTTCAATGGCTTCGTGAAAACGGTCGAGGTGATATTATTAAAAATGATATTACCGTTACCTTTGGTCGTGGCGAAGATAACAAGGCGGCACAATATGCTGTCCTTGCAAAAGGTCAAGGATACGAACCTGTCCAGAAAGTGGGAGTCCATCCTCAGACCCTTAAAGGAGTAGTCAGGGAGTGTAACGAGTCTGGAATCGAACTTCCTGATTGCTTTAAAACTTACGTGGGTAACCGTACAAATATAAAAAGGAGTTAAACATGGAAAACAATGTAACAACTAAAAAAGCGGCACAAACACCGTCTACTATTTTATTTAGAGACGATGCCTCAAAAGGTTTTGAGAACGTAAGACAAGAATCTCTTGCATTACCAATCTTAAAACTTTTACAAAACGGTTCAGGAGAAGCGCAGAAACGTAATCAAAATTACGTAGAAGGTGCAGAACCTGGAATGTTTTTAAATACAGTAACTAAAAAACTGTATGATGGTGATGAAGGAATTATAGTAATTCCTTGTTACTATAAAATGGAATACCAAGAGTGGGCAGAATTTGGTACTGGTTCAGGTAGACCAGAACAAATTTTTCCTGCAGACTCTGATATTTTATCTAAGACTACCAAAGATGGTGGTAAGGATAGATTACAGAATGGTAATTACATTTTAACTGTACATCAAAACTTTGTAATTATACTTGGTAAAGATGGAAAAGCAGAAACTGCACTTATTTCTATGAGTGCATCTCAAGGCAAAGTTGCAAGAAAATGGCAGTCACTTCAAATGTCTCAGACTATGAAAGATGAACAAGGGTCATTTACACCTGCATCATTTGCATATTCTTACAAACTAAGTTCTGTATTAAACTCTGGTAAAGGTAATCAGTGGTATGGGTTTTCAGTAGAGTCTGAAGGACCAGTTGAAAACGCTGAGCTTTATCAAAGAGCTAAAGATTTCCATGATAGCATGGATAAACAAAACAGATAATTGCCACATTTGGGCGCTACGTTTGTGGCGCCCAATTTAATTCAACTCGAGGGAACATGTTAGAAAGATTAAAAGATATATTTAAAGGTTTAGAAAGTGCTCATGGTGTCACTAAAAAAACTGATGAGATTAGACACGATGGTAAAAACGAAGTTAGATCGAAAACTATTAGAGAACCGGTAACCGATGAGTTATGGGAGAAGCATTTAAAAGGTGAAGAACCTGGACTTGGTATTATACCAATCAACGAACAAAACAAATGTAAATGGGGTGCAATAGATATTGATACCTATCCATTTGATCATTTAAAATTAATTAAAAAGATTAGAGAAAATAAATTTCCTTTAATTGTATTTAGATCAAAGTCAGGGGGTGCACACGTTTATTGTTTTGTAAAACAATTTGTTGCTGCATCTTTGATGAGAAATAAATTACAATTAATGGCATCAGCATTAGGTTATGCTAAAGCAGAAATATTTCCTAAACAATCTAAAATTATGGCAGAAAGAGGTGATGTAGGTAGTTTCTTAAACATGCCTTATCATGGTGGAGATCGAACAGTTAAATATGCAATTGATGATAGTGGTAATTCTTTAACCATAGAAAAATTTATAAAAGCGTATGACTTAATTGCTTTAGAAGATATTCAATTAGAAAATTTATTAGTAAATAAAAAACAAGAAAAAGTTAAAGAAGATTTTCCAGATGGACCACCATGTTTAAATACAATAATTAAAAATGGTCCTATCATAGAAGGCAATGGAGATGTTGCAGCGTCTGGCCGTGATAATGGTTTATTTAATATTGGAGTCTATTTAAAAAAATCAGATCCAATTGGGTGGCAAGATAAAATTGAAGAATATAATGTAGAAAAATATATTAAACCACCATTAAAAGCCACAGATGTAATAAGAATCAAAGCTCAAGTCGAAAAGAAAGATTATGATTTTAGATGTAAAGATAAACCTATTTGTAATTTTTGTGATGAAAGACTTTGTTATACAAAACAATTTGGTAAAGGTGGTGATGTTAGAATGCCAGCAATCACAGCAATTAGAAAATATGAATCAGACCCACCAATATTTTTTGTAGATATTGATGAAGACACTATTGAAGTAGATGCACCAACATTACATGATCATGAAAAATTTAGTATTGAATGTATGACAGAATTAGGAACGCCTTTGATTCCTGTTGCTAAATTAGTATGGAGAAAACAATTAGCTTCTTTAATGAAAAATATGGCAACACTAGACGCTCCAGATGATACTAAAAAAGACATACAGTTAAAAGAATTACTAACAACTTTTATAAGTCGAGATGGAAAATCTATGGAAGATGTGTTGAAAAGAAAACCATATACACAAAATGGTGTTAGTTATTTTAAATTTAAAGATTTCTGGGCGTACGTTATTAAACAAAAAACATGGTCGGAAAAGAAATATCCTAAAAATAAAACTATAAGATTATTAGAACAATTGTTTAATGCTAAAACAGATGTTGTAAAGATTACAATAGGTAAGGATGAGAAAAGTGTAAAAGTTTGGACGGTAGAGAAAATAGAAGTTGAAAAGTATATACCTAGAAGAATAGAAAAACAACCGGCAGCGTTTGAATGAGAACGGTAATAGCAGGACCACCAGGTACAGGAAAGACACATACTTTGATACATAAACATTTACATAACGAATTAATTAATCACAAAACAAACTCTAAAAAAATTTGTTACATTACCTTTAGTAATGCAGCTGCGAATGAAGCAAGAGATAGAATACAAAAAGAATATCCAACATTTAATTTTGATTGGATTTGTACAATGCACTCAATGGGAACTAAGTTATTAGGTATTGATACCAATACTCAGTTACTAAAAGATAAAAACTGGAATGCATTTAAAAATAAATACGGTCATAATGATTTACACTTTGAAACTAAACAACATGAGAATGGTTTTAATGAATATAGAAATCAATACATGCAGGTTATTGAATATTCTAGATGTAAAAAAATTGAACTACAAGACGCTGCAGTAGAACTAGACTTAATAGATTATATTAGTGAACCTTTACTAGATCAAATTAATCAAGACATTATTGATTATAAAAAAGATTACACCATGTATGAATTTTCAGACATGATTTCCAAGTTTGTTGAGAAAAAACTATGTCCTTCCCTCGACGCCGTTTTTCTCGATGAAGCCCAGGATCTGAATCCCTTGCAGTGGGAAATGTTTTTTTACATCGAATCTTGTTGTAAAAGATCTTACATTGCAGGGGATGACGATCAGGCTATCTACGCGTTTCAAGGGGCTGACCCTAAAACATTTATTAACCTTGAAGGGATTCCCGATCATCAAACCGAATCACGAAGAGTGCCAAGAGCAGTACATAAAGTTGCATTATCTATTTTAGATAACATTGATCAAAGAAGAATTAAAACATGGGAACCTAGAAAAGCGGAAGGTAGAGTCTTTGAAAATTTAGAATTAGAAGATTTAGATTTTAATTCTGGACAATGGATGATTCTAACTAGAACGAATGAACAAATGAAAAATCTGGTGCCCACTTTTCAAGAAACTGGATACCGGTTTGAATGTAAATTCAATGATCTGTTGCCCAACGAAGCACTAAAAGCAATTAATGATTGGCGACGATTAAATAGAGGTGCGAGCATATCCGGTGAAGAAGCAAGAAACATTTATGAATATTTAAAATATGATCAAGGCGATGTAAAATACGGATTTTCTGGTGGCAAGTCTTTAGTAAATGTAGACTCGGTTGATATGGATGAGTTGAGACTAGAACATGGTTTGATTGCATCTGGAGGCTGGGACGCGTTACGATTTAAAGACTATCAATATGATTACATCAAGGAACTAGTGGCGAGCGGCGAGGATCTAGGTAAACCGGCAAGAATAAAATTATCTACTATACATGCAGTTAAAGGAGAAGAAGCAGAGAATGTAGTTTTGTTCACAGATCTAGAAAGAATTATTTACGAAGCAGCTCAGGTAAATAAGGACACTGAACATAGATTATTTTTTGTTGGTGTGACAAGAGCAAAAGAAAACTTATTTATAATGAATCAAGGTTATGAATATCAATACAACATAGGAGAAGAAATAATATGACAAATAAAGATATGTTTGATCAAGCATTTCCACAAGATAAGCAGATAGGCGGGAGTCACTACAAAGACTTTCATATTCAACCGTATGAATTTATTTCTAAGAACGACCTTTCTTTTTTTCAGGGAAACGTTATAAAGTATGTATGTCGTTACATGAATAAAAATGGCATACAAGATTTAGAAAAAATAATTCATTATTGTGAATTAGAAATTAAAAAAATGAAAGATATAGATGTCAAAAATAAGAAAAAATATAAAGATAAATAATTATAAATTTGTATTAGAAATATATCCTGCAAGAAATGGATGTAATGGAAAAGAAGGACCTTATTGGGAAATATTTCCACATAACTATAAAGCATCATTATATGCTTTTAGTAATAAAGATAACTTAAATAAAAAAATAGAAAAAGAATATTTGTGAACATAATTGCTGTTTATGATTTGTGTTTTTACACACTGTGTACTTATTATTTTTGGAGTAAATTAACATGATGTTTGAAGCACAAAAGGAATGGACTTGTCCAGAAACTTTCCCTGATTTAAGTCAGGCAAAATATATTGCAATTGACTTAGAAACTAAGGATCCTAATTTAAAATCAAGAGGTTCTGGTGCAGTTATTGGTGAAGGTGAGATAATAGGTTTTGCTTTAGCTGTTGATGGTTGGTCAGGTTATTATCCAATAGGACATAGAGAAGGTAATTTAGATAAAAGAATTGTTCTAGATTATATAAAAGAAGTTTGTGCAACTGATGCAGTTAAAATATTTCACAATGCAATGTATGACGTTTGTTGGTTAAGAGCATACAATATAAAAATAAATGGTTTCATTGTAGATACAATGGTTATGTCATCATTAATTGATGAGAATAGATTATCTTACACATTAAATAGTATTGGTTTTGAATATCTAAGAGAAGTTAAAGATGAAAAAGGATTGAAAGCTGCAGCAGAAGCTGCTGGTGTAGATGCTAAATCAGAAATGTATAAACTTCCTGCAATGGACGTTGGAGCTTATGCAGAAAAAGATGCAGAACTTACTTTAGAATTATTTAAAGTTTTATCTAGAGAGATACACAAACAAAATTTATCTGAGATATTTGACCTGGAGACACAACTCTTTCCTTGTTTGATTGATATGAAATTCAAAGGAGTAAGAGTAGATGTAGAAGCAGCACACCAATTAAAACAGTCAATGGTGCAAGAAGAACAAGAGTTATTATTAACAGTAAAAAAAGAAACAGGAATTGAACCACAGATATGGGCAGCGAGAAGTATTGCGAAAGTTTTTGACAAACTCGATTTACATTATGAAAGAACTTTGAAATCACAAGCACCATCCTTTACTAAAAATTTTTTATCTGAACATAAACATCCATTAGTACAAAAGATTGCGAAAGCAAGAGAAATAAATAAAGCACATACAACCTTTATAGATACAATATTAAAACATGAGCATAGAGGTAGAATTCATGCGGATATTAATCCAATAAGATCGGATCAAGGAGGTACAGTTACCGGAAGATTTAGTTACAGTAATCCTAATCTACAACAGATCCCTGCAAGAAATAAAGATTTAGGACCAAAGATAAGATCATTATTTATACCAGAACAAAATCATACTTGGGGATGTTTTGACTATTCACAACAAGAACCAAGATTAGTTGTACACTATGCAGCAACAACAGATCCAATTATGTATGATGATTCTGTTACACAAATTGTAGAAAAATTTAAAAGTGATTCAGTAGACTTTCACCAAACTGTTGCAGACATGGCAGGGATATCAAGAAGTAATGCTAAGACAATTAACCTTGGATTATTTTATGGTATGGGTAAAGCAAAACTACAAGCAGAATTAGGTTTATCCACTAAGGCAGAAGCAGAAAATTTATTTAATCAATATCATGAAAACGTTCCATTCGTTAGAGAGTTAATGAATAGAACTTCACAACATGCTCAACTATCTGGATCAATTGGAACATTACTTGGTAGAAGATGTAGATTTAATAAATGGGAACCAAATACTTTTGGTATGCATACACCTATGTCTTTAGAAGAAGCAGAAAGAACTTATGGTAGAGGAAGAATTAGAAGAGCTTTTACATACAAAGCTTTAAATAAATTAATTCAAGGTTCAGCGGCTGATATGACTAAGAAAGCAATGTTAGATTTATATAATGAAGGTATTATACCGCACATACAAATACACGATGAATTGGATATTTCTGTAGAGTCACCTGAGCAAGCCAAAAAGATAATTGAAATTATGGAAAATGCTGTTAAACTAGCGGTCCCAAATAAAGTTGATTATGAATATGGTAATACTTGGGGTGAAATACATGGATAAATATTATGGCATATTTAAACGCGAACATTCCTCCAATCTATTGCAAAATACGGAAGGAGTATCTTTATGATCTTAAAGAACATCACGGAGAGTTTGAAGACTGCGTTATCTTTGGTTTGGTCTCTATTTCAGGTCGCGCACTCTTATTTAACATCATGCTACCCAACGGTGCGTGCTTTTGGCGTTTGCCTATATCAGCGTTTTTTCAAAAAGAATTTTCCAGAGCCGATGTGCCGGATATGCAGGCGAACGAGTTACAGTTGTGGAACTGTTTTAGTTATTGGCCTAGCGTGCATTGCTTTGATTGGTTGGCTGGTATAGATGGTAAATATCTAGGAAAAGATAAAAAATTCTATCATGGACAATATTTATTTACTATTGACTGGGCTCATCCAGAGACTAATATACTCAATACAGAGCATTCTGAAATTCCTCAAGAACATAAGTGCGCACATATATTGGCTCTTACTAACGGGAATTATGCAGCTCAGCCTAATAATCGCATTCTGTGGCATGTTAATAGCTACACTACTGATAACAGCTGGCCTGACTATAAAGTGCAAAATACGGTCTGGGATGTTGAAACTTCGGACTGGGTTACAGAAGATTCTGACAAAATGTTCTATGAAATAGAACCAACGGAGGACAAATGAATTTAGAAAAAGATTTAAAAGAACTGAGAAAACAAAAACAGATGAAAGAATCTGCGATTGCTCAACTTAGAAAAAGAAGTAAAGATTCTATTGCTAGACCAAAAGCGGAAAAGAATATTACTTCTAAAGATCCTAGACTTCAAGGAATTTAAATGAAAAAATATTGTAGTATTTGTAACCACAGGTGTCATTGCGTTGGACAAGGTTATTATGTATCTGGTAACAAATGTGACGCATGTATTTGTGATAAATGTGATTGTGGTGGCGTGAAGCTAGGAGCTAGTGTCAAGAAAAATTTTTGGCAAAAAATAAAAGATTGGTTATTTTAATGTTAGACAAATTCTTGTATAAATTTTTTGAAGGTATAGATAATTTTTTTTCTAAACTAGAAACTATTGCAATAAACATAACTACATGGTTATGGCAACAAAGAGTAGAACTTTTAAGAAAAAAACGAGGGAGAAAAAAATGAAAAAATGTAAACAATGTGAGAAAGAATTTGAACCAAAAGACGAGTTGGATATATTCTGTAATCAAGATTGTAAAGAAGAGGCATTAGCAGAATTAGATTCAGATTCTGATGAGTGTCTATCATGTCAGTAAAAATTTCAGAAAACACAAATATTGGTCTTCCATTACGAAATTTAATTTCGTTGGTGGCAGCTGTAGCTGTTGGAGCATGGTTTGCATTTGGTGTGATTGAAAGATTAAATAGATTAGAGACTAAGAATCAATTATTTGAAAAAGATTTATTAGAAGCATCAGTTCAAAAACCAATTGACCAAGAACAATTTATGATCCTGGAATGGCAGGCAACTCAAATAGAAAAGATGCAAAAACAATTAGAAGACAATGTACACACAGGTGTAATGTTAAAAGCACATGAAAAAGAAATAGAGAAATTAAAAAAAGATATAGAGAAATTAAAGGATGCAACAAGAGATATAAAATTTGCAAATGGTAATGGGAGTCATTAGTGGTAAAATTAGTATTTGCATTATGTCTATTTATAAATGGAAGTTTAGTTGAACATAGAATTCAAGATAGTTTATCAACTTGTTTAAAGATGAAAAGAGAAGCAACAAGAAACATGGACATGAAAAACAAACAATTTATGTGTGGTGAAGTAGAAGCGGAGCTTTACAAAAATGTCGATGGAAGCTATAGTATAGATAAAATTATTAAAGCGAAATGAACCTTTCACGAAATTTTACTCTTCAAGAGTTAATTAAATCGGATACAGCTATTCGAATGAATATCAATAACAATCCTAGTTCAGGTCAAATAGAAAAACTAAAAGCACTTTGTGAAAATATTTTACAGCCCGTACGGGATCACTTCGGTAGAGTAAAAGTAACTAGCGGATTTCGTAGTGAACAATTATGTGTTAAGATTGGTAGCTCTATAAATTCACAGCACGCCAAGGCCGAGGCCGCAGACTTCGAAGTAATGGGCGTAGACAATGCTGAATTAGCTGATTGGATATATAAAAATTTAGATTTTGATCAATTAATATTGGAGTTCTATACTCCTGGTGAGCCTAATAGCGGATGGATACATTGCAGCTATACCCCTGATCAACCTAGAAAACAATTCTTACACGCGTATAAATCAGAAGGTAAAACAAAATATAAACCAGTAATAGGAAAGGCAGTAGATCTAGTATGACGAAACAATTTAAAATATTTCATAAAATAGATACCGTGCATGGTATTTGTGAAGAGTGCCAGGAAGATTCAATTTTAGTTGCAATTGTTTCAGATTTTTATAGATGTACTAACTGCGGCCATGATACAAAACAACACATCAATGGCAGAATTAGATATTTAAAATTAGATGAGTCTGATAAAAAATGGATTAAGGATAATTATATTAAGTAATGGCAAAAAAATTTAAAGATCATGTTGTAAGAGATAAACCTAAAAAAAGAGGTAGTCGTCAACATAAAAAATCATTAAACAAAAATGAGAAAAGACAAAAGCGTACCCGGCGTTATAAGGGCCAGGGTAAAGGGTGAAGTTCTTTTTAACCATATATATTTGTTCAGTAGTCACACAAAACTGTGCGGAAGTACCGGTTGAAAACCACATGTACGATCGATTCTATAAAACTCATGCAGAATGTGTAAAGAAAGGACTCGGTGAGTCTTATGCTGTTCTTTATGATGGTAAGATATTTAAGTTAGACACTGTAAATGCTTTAGAATTATATCCTAAATTTATGTGTGAAAAAGTAGAAGATATTAAGAAAGACGCTTGACATATTATTTTATTATCCTATATTCATAGTTTAACGAATGAAAGGAAATAAAATGGTTATAGATAAACGATCTAGTAAATGTGTTTACATTACTATTGGTAAATGGGTATATTATATTGATGACTCTACCGGAGAACAAATAATACAAAAATGGAAGAAAGGTAAAAATGACTGATTATACTAAATACAAAAACATAACTGTTGATGACAGCACTTATGTAACTGTGACTAAGCTTCAGGATCATTTGGTCCCCGATATGAAAATATCTAGAAGCGAAGTAATAAGACAATTAGTAAAAGAGAAAGCGAGAAAACTAAATGGTAAACTTAAACCTAGCCGATAAAAGCGAGAAAGTATTAACAGAGATAACAAGCAACCCGACCGAGAAACTTTGGAGAAGTGTCTTGAGACAAGCTTTTGAAGACGCGTTTCTAGGAGCTAAATTACATTTATGTAATTACGAGCGGCAAGATGCGAGGGACTTTGTTAGCAAACGATCAACAAATTTTGATTATGTTTGTGAAATGGCCGGACTAAGTCCAGATTATGTTTGGGATAAAGTACAACAATTTAGAAAGGAGAAATATGTTTGGAAAAATAATTTGCAACGAGTGCAATGGTAATGGATTTGTCAAAGTTCCGTATGAAGAAGCAAGAGAGGAACAGTGGGCAAATTGTGAAAAATGTAACAGTCAAGGTGAGATTGAAATAGGTCCAGAAGATTTGGATTTAGACAAGACACCAGAAAGGACACAATGATGGACGAACAAAGAAGTACATCAATAGAAACACAAAGACTAACTTTAGAATCTACTTTAGTTAAAGAACTAAATGGAATTATAAAAAAACAAAATGATGAGATTGATATGTTGATCAAACAAAAACAATATCTTCAATCTAAACTAAGGGAGAAGACTGATGATAAAAAGAGCGATAGTTGATGCACTAGAGGCTAGATATAATGCTCAAATCGCTGAAGCGGAAGCAACCATAAAAATTTATATGGAAAATTCTGTTGGCATCGGTGAGCATCCACAACACATTGATGAAGTAGATAAGTTAATACAAAAGATAGCTGAAGCGGAAGAAAATTTAGGTGTTTTAGAGAGCTATAAATTGTAATGGCTGATAACAGAGTTACTTTAGATTTATTTGAAGGAGAAGAACTTTCTTTAAATGCAAATGGAGTAACGATTCATCATAGTGTAGACATTAGTAAAATCTATCCAGGGATATTTGAAGAGAACGAATATATAATTCATTCATCAGGTGGCTATCATTTTTTTAAAGATGTTCATGTTCAAAGAAATAATATTCCAAAATGGTTTCAAGAGCCGGTATTTCCCTGGATACAAAGTGTCCATAGAAAAAATTATGTGCCGGTTCCAAGAGTTCCTTTGAACAGAGGCTTTTACCCCTACACTTCATTTAGTCAAAAAAGTAATAAAAAATTTAAAATGCATACAATGGTTGCGGAAGCTTTTATAGATAACCCAGAAAATAAAAGAATCGTACACCACAAAAACAATATGAAATTTGATTACCGAATCAGTAATTTAGAATGGAGGACGGATCAAGAAAACTCAGAAGGCCCTGGTAAAGAAAAATTAGTATCTCCAGTTGATACTTGGGATGCAGTGATGACAGAATTTACGCAATCTAGAAAACAATATGAGATGGAATAATGCCAAAATGTTTTAGTTGTCAAACAGAGTTAATCTGGCAGAACGATTATGATGGAGAGGATGTTGCACCGGATACCAATTATTTAATTGTATCGATGTATGAGTGTCCTAAATGTAACGCCTGGTATGAAGTGTATCACGGCAAACGAGAAGAGGATCTTGGAATA
>Ga0255775_1000625_pt1 | contig 35470 bp, 16 predicted proteins | sample 011ome_26_FD_179973 | JGI IMG/M metagenome (GOLD analysis project Ga0255775, IMG submission 179973) | Coastal salt marsh microbial communities from the Groves Creek Marsh, Skidaway Island, Georgia - 011511BT metaG (version 2) | ecosystem: Environmental > Aquatic > Marine > Intertidal zone > Salt...
AAACGCGCGTTTATATATCGAACGCGACGCAACAAAGTCTCTCTTTCACAGACACACACACAAATCGCCGCGGAAAGAAAGTTTGTGTGGTTATTCAAGAGAGAGAGAGAGAGAAGACTGCTTTTTAACGCAGAGGAAGGAGTGTTTTTATTACGACGATATGTAAAAAGTATTCAAAAGGGGGAGAGAAGAGTGAAAACGAGAAATTTTGTCTTTTTTTTTTCCTCAAAAACGATCGTCATTTTTTGCCTAAAATCTCTCTCCGTCTGTTTGTGTTGAAACGCCACAAATTTTGTGTTACATATACGTCCTCCGCACACAACTTACACGCGCACAAAAAAGACGACGACGACGAAGAAGAAGAAGAAGAAGACCAAGGGTTCTAACAAAAAACGCGCTATTTGTTTTCATCATGGCGATAGCGGAAGCGTACCAAGGGCGCAAACCTGCGTCGTCTCTCCGAGAGGAAGAGGAAGAACGCATCAAAAACAATTCCGGAATGAACGGGACGGATTTCCATAATCTGATGTTCGACGCGTATTCGAACAACTCTCAAACGATTCGAAACGTCGCTCTCTTGGCGTTGTACACGATTGTGGTGTTATCGATCGGGGCGATCGCGTTTACACCTTCTTCTCCGGTTTTGAAGGAAAGAGGCGCGAGCAAGTTTAGCGACGGGATAACGAAAGTGTACACGAGCGATTTGACGGGGAACCGCTTCGCGGGGGTGAATGACCAAAAGAATCAGTGCTCGCGAGATTTAGCGCTGCACATGTTGAGAGAAGCGTATTTTAAACGGCAAGAAGCGGACGCGCGGTTACCGAAAGTGAGCATGGACGATAAAGGTAGATGGGGCGCGCTGAAGGAGAAGCAGAAGAAAGCGCACGCGGAGTTACAAGGGAAACAGGACTGCGTGGCGTATTTGATGCCCGACGTGAACGACGCGTTTAGCGCCGATTTGGAAGCCGGGTTGACGATCGATGGGAAGCAGATGAGAAGGGAGCAAGAGAAGATGCAACCGATTAGGGATTCGTTGAGGCGTGATGGGAGAGAAGGGTTTGAGGATCAGAGGTACACGCAAAGCATTAGGAACGCGTTGATTAAGGAGAAGACGTGGGATCCGTTTGGGAGAGATTTGAAAACCGGCGACGAGTTGTTCACGGGCGAGTTCGATAACAACGTTCCCGGACAGTATTGATTTGAGCGTACATTATTGCCTTAATGCTAATCTACCAATATATATATTACATTGACTATTACTATCTATACGTGCTGAATGATTTTTTTGGTCGCTCGGTAGATTTTCGCGGCTTCGACGGCGACTAAAGGCGGCGTAGCTCCTATGAACGCTCGCCAACCGCCAATCTCGATGGCATCGAAAAGCATTTCCGATACTAAGGAGAGCGATTCGTCCACTTTTTTCCCATCGCCGCTCGAGATGCTCTCTTCGAGCACGAGCCACGCGGAATTGTATAAAGCGTTGGCGACGAGCGCCCCGGCATGCAAAGCCTCTTGGTCGAGTTCGTCTTCGTCGTCGTGTCCGCGATCCGGGCGACCGCGTTCGAGTTCTTTCCGTTCGCGCTCTTCGCGCGTCCATTCGCGTTCTTTTTTCTCGTACGTTTCGAGTTTCGCTTCGTCTTCGATACCGTTCTGATGTTGTTCTTCTTCTGGTTGATGCTCTTGCTCTTGTTGCGTAAGGAACGCGTTATAAAAACGTTTCATCAAAGCGCTGCTCTTTTGCCTCAAACGCGACTGACGCTTTGACATTCTCCTCGGAGTTCTCGTTTGTGTTTCCTCTTCCACGTCACCGTCTCCGTTTATAAATCGCCTCTTCTTTCTATATTGCATCGCTCTTTTCCACGTATCGATGGCTTCATCGTACGCCAATTTCGCCAAATCTCGATGCTCCCCCGCGGAGTACTCGTACATCGCGTCGCCTAATTTCAAGTGCGCCCACGTTCGTTCGTTCGTCGTCGCCGATGGATCGTGCGCTAGCTTCCTCGCCGCCGCGATGAATTCTCTCCGCAGACGTTCATGACTGCCTATGAACCCACCCGTTGCACGCATTATTTTGTTCTTGGACGCTTGCTTCAGATAGTTTGCCACAAACGGAGGGACGCGAGGACTTCTCCTTTCGCCACCAAAGAGCATTTTATTGGCGAGTGCGTTCGGCTTGCTCTCTTTATTCGATTTCTGGAACGCTTTTTCATACAACCAAACTGAATTATGCGTGGAAGACGAGACGCCGTAATCGCTGGCGACGTCGTACTTGAATCGAGCCTCGCTAAAATTCCCCGCTTGAAAACTTTTCAAAGCGGATTCCGCGATTTGATTAAAAGCACTCGTTTCGGCAACTTTTCGCAATCTTCGGGCAGCCATCATGCACCGAGAGTCGCTTTGACCTGCCTCAGGATCCAACCGGTGATTGTGATTAGTGACATCGCTCAATTCCAGAGACCCGGCATTGTATTGACACGAGATGTGTTCAGGGAACATGTCCGCACATCGACGGAAGTATGTATACGCGAGCGACGTGTTCGGTTTGTTGCCTTCGACGCCAATACCGCCTCGAAACATTAACCCGGCGTTAACCATGCCATCAGGTGAGCCAAGTGCGGCTGCTTTTCGAAAGTACGTTAAAGCGAGCGTTTTATTTGCTTCAAATTCACCCTCTGAGCCGTAAAATGCGGCAAATCCTAATCCGTTGTACGCATCCGCGATACCTTTTTCCGCAGCCTCCTCGTACAGCTCCATCGCTTGGGTTAAATTTTTACCAACGCCTTCCCCTTTCAACATTAATTTCGCAAGACCAACGGTACCTTGAACGTTCCCGGCGTTGTGCGCTTGCTGGTACATGTTTGCCGCCGCTTCGTAGTTTCTCACTAAACCTCGATGCCCCCAATAATGCGCGTTGGCCAAATGTACCATCGCGTTCGCGTCGCCGCCTTGCGCGTTGTTCATGAGCCATAACGCCCTTTCGTCCGGTCGATCGACACCAGCCGTGTTGGCTGCCCCGATATCGCTGTCCACTGCGACGACTACGTCGTCGGCGGCGTGTGGGTCGAAATTTACTTTCAAACGATCGTGCAATCGCTGTTTTTCAATGCGTACTTGCCCGGATGGTTTGTTGTAATCTTCGTACGCTTTCGTGGCGGCGAGGAACAGGTATTGCGAAGCGAATAAACATGATTTCTCACCCCAGGTTTTCCGTCGCATGGCGTCCACGGCAACAGATAGACGCATCGCGGGGTCACCTAAGTACGCGCCTCGTAATCTGTGATACGCCGCTCGAGACGAGCTTTCCTCCCGAGAGGTGACTTCGTTAAGCTTGTTAGTATCGATTGGATTCTGGCCTTTGTATACGAATCCACCGCCGGCGCGGTAGACGTACTCATGCGAAAGCAACGTAGCCGCAGCTCTGCGCGCTTTGTCGCTTCCAGCGGCGGCGGCTAATCGGTACAGATCTAACGCTTCTCGCAATAACTTATTCCTGTTGATGACCTTTATCTCCTCTTGCCGTTTCCAAGAATTGGACAAGGCGAGCGCGAGTTTTTCGTCCGCGAGCTTTCGAGTTGCTTCGGCGTATTTCTTTTTCGTATTGAGCGAGTTGAAATACTCTTCGCGGTCTCTCGAGACCGAAGTCGCCGCGAGCGTGGCAGCGGCGTCTTCGGACGACGAAGTCACATCATCTCCATCCGTCGCTTCTGTCTCGGCGTTCTCAACGTTCTTGTCGCTTTTTCCTCCCAACACTCCCGGGTTCGCTGGTTTTTCTTCCTCGCTTTCACTTCTTAGCGCTTTCATCTCCTCTTGTTGGGTGCTCGTCGTCGCCTCGGTATTTCCGCTCCCGTCGTGTGGAATCGGTTCTGGATCGAACGACATCATCTCTAAAATTTCCAAGTTGCGAGATTCTAATATGGCTTCTCTCTCGAACCCGGACGTTTCTACTTTTCCAGAAAGAAAGAGATTGTCCGGATCTTCATTTCCCGCGCCGCCCGATCCTACGCGTCTGGCTTCGTATTTGGACCACTGCGCTTCGTAATACCACGCAGTTGGATCGTCGATTCGCGTTTGGGATTGGTGTTGTTTTCTGTCGCCTCGACGGGTGCGGGGGATGTCGTCACCGCTGTAACAAGTCTGTGGTTCTGTTATTTTACTGTCGCAACGTTGCTCTTCGACATCCTCCTCCTCCTCCTCCTTCTCCTCCTCCTCGTGGTAGCAGTCGCACTCCTCGGCGCTCGCCTCTTCGTCCTCGCCCTCGTCCTCGTCAAACACCATCCTTAATCTAGGTCCGTGCACTAACCCTTTCAAACCACTCGGCGGTTCAAATCTCGCTTTCAACGTCGACATCCTCCTCCTTCGTCTTCCTCTGCTCTCCCCACCAATTGACAAAGCGTCGTCTAAGGAGTTCGAATTCGTCGCGTGCGGCGACAAAAACAACCCGCCTCTCTGCGTCGACCCTGCATTCGGCGGCAACCTATACTCCACGTCCACGAAACCATCTAAATAAAACGCGACCGTGTCTTCGCCGACGACTAACGCCACGTGGTGCCATCTATTCGCTACCAATCTTCTCCTCGACTTTCCGCTCACCGTGAAACTCGCCACCACTTCGCCCGGCGACGAAGACGAAGTCGCTTTGCGAACCGCGTGCGTCTTCCGAAACGTCATCGCGAACGACACCGCGGACCCTTTCTCTGCAACGTTTACCCCGTCGTCGTCATAACTTCTCGACCCGTCCTCGTCTTCTCCTTCCTTTCCAGAAATTGATGATGATGACGGCGGTTCGATGGTCAGCGCAAACGCCGGATGCTCCGGAGAACTCATCCTCGAAATCAACGCCCCACCGTTCTCGTAATTATCCCGGTCGTCGAACAAAAACACCGAACAGGAGAAACTAAACCGTTTCGCTCGCGAGAGAGGTTCGATCGCGTTGAAAAACGGCGTCACGTGGTCGCCCGTGAGCGTTAAAGTCCCGTCCGCGAGGACAGATGAAGACGAAGTAGACGTCGCATTTGGTGTTAAAAAGTCCAGATTCGAAACGTACGGGACGTCCCCTCCAAAATGAAAAGGAGAGGAAAAGGAGGACTTCAAGCGCAGTAAAAAGACGAGGAGAAGAAGAATAAAGTAAAGTTTCTCTTTTCCTCCTCTCATTTTCTGCGTTTTGCTCGCGCGAGGACGACCGATGCGTGCAAGAATAGAGCTCGAATAGAGCGCTCTTTTATGAGGCAAACGTGGTCAAATTTCTCCATAAAAAGGCAAGAAACGCCTCTCTCGAGATGACGACGAACGCGCCGGCAAAAGCAGACTCGCGCGCGAAAAAACAAGGAAAGAGTCCAATCAAAGTGATCATCGACACCGACCCGGGGATTGACGACGCGTTTGCGGTGTTGATGTCCTTATCGTGCGCGCCGGAGTTACGAGTGCTCGCGTTGACGTCGTCGTTCGGGAACGTAAGAACGGAAAAAGCGACGGAGAATTGCAAAAAGTTGTTGAGGATATATAAGTCGTCCGGGTCGCGAAAAGGAAGCGAGGATGAGAAGGGAGACGAGGATGACGTCGTGTACGTCGCGGAAGGGTCGAAGAAAGCATTGAATGGGAAACAGAAGGAACACATCGCGGATTTTGTGCACGGGAAAGATGGGTTCGGGGATTTCGAGAAGGATAAGGAGGACCTTTTGGAGGCGAAGGAGGATGTGGAGGTGTACCCGGGAGGCAGCGCGAAATTAATGTACGACTTGGCGAAAACGTATCCCGGAGAAGTGACGATCATATGTTTAGCCACGGCGACGAACGTGGTGAACGCGTTTCGAGAATACGAGGATTTGCCGAAAATGTTGCGTTCGGTGGTGCACCTAGGGGGCGCGTATACGGTGAGCGGGAACGTCAATCCGGCGGCGGAGGCGAACGTGTACGCCGACGCGGAGGCGGCGGATGAGTTGTACGGGACGCACGGAGTGGATATTTATGCGGTTGGATTGGATGTGACGATGAACGTGAGGATGACGGAAGAGAATTTGATCAAAATGAGAGACACGAAGTACGTGAAAGGTCGGGAGACGTTGACGGATGAAGAGAGACAGTTTTTGTTCAACTCCAGTCAATTTTATATGAATTATCACATCAAATCGTTGAATTTCAGAGGCGTGTTGCAACACGACAGCGTGTGCGTGATGACGGTGATACACCCGGAGATGTTCGAGTGGACGAGGGCGAGAGTAAGAGTGGCGACGGAATCGTTCGCGAGAGGGATGGTGATTATGGACAAAGAAGGCGAAAAGAATTGGTCGTTTGAAAACGCGTGGACGGAAAGACCGCTGATGAACGTGGCATTGACGGCAGATTTTGAGGCCATTGAGAAGGCTCTCATGGAAAGATTCATTTAGTAGTAGCAATGGTAGTAGTAGTAGTAGTAGTAGTAGTAGTAGTAATATGTATTCGCGAGCGCTCTATCTTTATTATTTAAATCTATAAGCACTAAAAGTCTGTTCTAAAATCTAAAATGTGTAGTTTCTTCTACACGCAAGATCCAAGAGACGAGTCGCAGACGCGTTGCGAGCACAAGGTTGGATTGACGCCGCACTCTAGTATCATCGTGCAGCTGTGGTCCGTGTTCTCATCCAATACGTGACAAGCCGAGTCCGTTCCTTTTGTTTTCTTAAACCTCTCGCGAACATCCGCTCGGTACAAAAATTGATGCGAATACGGTACGCTCTTTTGATACTCCTCCATCTCCAACTTTGCTTTCTGCTCCTGCAATTGTTGTCTCTGAAATCGAAGCTCCTGCTCCTGTCGCTTTTCCGTTTGCAGTTTGCGTTTCTCCTCTTTCTCTTGCGCTTTTTGTTCTTGCTCCAATCGTTGTTCTTCTAAGAGCTTTTGTTCCTCCTCTCGTTTCTTTAGAACCTCCCGTTGTTGCTCTTCTATGTGATTCAAGATCGCGTCGCGAATTTTTCGAGCTTTTTCGCGCTCTTCCGGCGATTTACTATCGTCGTCTGATCCAATGATTCGAACTTCGGGTTCGTCGGGAATTGCGTGCCCTTCTCCTTTCTCTCCTCCTTCTTGTTCATCTTCGTCGTCGTCATCCCAATCCGACCACTCATACTCTCCCTCAGCGCCCATTAATTTACGCTCTTCTCTTTGCTTCACGCGTTTCTCTTCGCGTGCGCTGTTAGCTTCAGCAATTTTTGCCAGCGTTTTTAACACGGTTTGCGTTGCATCGTCTTCGCCTTGTTCGATTTGATTTACTTTTCCCCACCCGTCGGATTCTACCGGTGCTCTCTTCTCGAGATTCTCTCCTCCTTTTTTTGTTTTCGCAAAGAAACCCAAACGAATGCCCACTTCTCGAGCTCGTTTCTCGACCACATTTTCCACATTATTCGATTCGTCTTGTATGTACGGACACGTTCGATACGCCGGCAACAGATGCCCTTCTGTGGTAAACACAATCTCTTTGCTCGTCGGGGTCTGACTATCTCGGCTCCACCCGTCGACTTTGAAAAACTGAAAATCGGTAAACAACAAGTACAAATACTTCAACGTTTCACTGAGAAAATACGACGGCATGTGATCGCCTTTTTCCTTCGTCAGAGCGTCGTCGACGTTTGTAAACCCACCCGGAACTTTCGAGTGCTTGATTAGATCTTCCACGATAATCCTTCCGTCTCTCAAGTATCGCTTATCCTGCGTCGCTTTATACAAAAACGACGTCGATTCCGATAACTCCGGTCGAAGATGGTACCCTCGTTCAGTCGAGTGTAAAACGTCATCAGCGATCATGTATCTTTCCGGGGACATGCCGTATTTCACCCAGACGTTCATCATTAACGTGTGCGAAGACCGAGCGCGATCGACGTCGCCAATCATGGCTTGTAGTCCCGGCCAGAATTTTTGTAACGCCGTCAATTGATGATGTCGATCGTCCCCAGTATTCATTTCGGCGTCGGTAAACCATCCGCTTGATTTATGGTAATACCTCATCACCGCTTTATACGCTGGCACGAAAATTTCCAGGTATTCTTCGTCGCCAAACATGAGGTAACTTTTCAACGCGTATTCGTGGAACGAATCGCCGTTCGCGCCAATACCGCCGACAGAATCGATCCACTTACCCGTCTCAACGTTAATAATAGACCCTAACAAGTTCGTCCTGACATTTCTGCGACTCCATACATCTACCATTGCCTCTTTCGCCTTCTCTTCAAACCTTTTATCTCCAGTTAATCGACTCAACGTCCCAAACTCTAACGCCAACGTCCCAATCGCCGCGACGTTCGTGTTTGGCTTTTCTCTCACTGGCCCGTGCTCTAAATTCACCCATCCGTACGGTAACTTTGTTTTCTTTACCTTTCTATTCACCTTATTCACATCGTCTTCCTCGAACGATTTTAAAAGCATCTCACCGAACGTCCTCGCCATTCGTAACAACGACCCGTCGTACTCTCTCCTCTCGCCGTTTTTATACATCCCTTCCTCTCCGACGTTACCGAAACACACGGAATTAAAAGACGCCGACATCGACGCTTCTCCGTACATTTCTTTGCTCCATTTTCTCAGTCCTTCGTTCCCACCGGCTAAGACGTGTCCGGACAAAAGCCCGCCTAAAATTCTAATATTCGCCTCGAACACGTTCACCCGCAAGTCCTTATAGTTCCTCTCCAACCGCTCCGGCCAATGTTTCGACAACCAATCGATGCTTTTCGTAAACTTCGTGCTATTTCCCATCACCGCTAATGTGCTCAAACTCTCGATTAAACTCATCGCTAACCCATCGTACTCTTTCTTAAAATGTTTCCGATCTTGCGCGTTCGCGCCCAACTCTTGCAAAGAGTTCGTCTTTGATTTTGAGACTGGCTTTAACTCGTCCGCGGGGAAGGCGAACGTTTTGTACCCTTCGAACGCGTGTTCGAACATCGATTTCACTTTCAACGCGTACAGTTTCGATCGTCGTTGTTTCGCCTCCTCGTCGTTCTCCTCCTCGGCTGCGACACCACCACCAAGAAGAAGAAGAAGAAGTACACACCACCAGGAAACGAAGAAGCGTCGACATTTTCCATCATTTCCTCGTCCTCTTCTCTTCTGTGTCGTCGTCATTTTTGTGAAAACGACGAAAAGACGAGATGAAAGACAGAGACACAGAGAGAGAGGGAGAGACACTCTCTGACAACAAAAACGAGCGCGTGCGTGCGTGTGTGTGTTAGAAGCACCCCTCAATAAGAGAGAGGGTGAAAAGTGAAGATTTTTCCGGGAAACTGCCCTTTTTCGTAAAAAAACTCTCGATCTCACGCGGAGTTCTCTCCTCCTCCGACTTTGCCTCCTCGTTGAGCCTTCTCCCACTCCGGCGAGCCTTCGCACGGCTCCCCCGTGATCGTTTTACACCCTTCCAAAAAGTTTTCTTTCGCCTTGTGCGGGACGATTCGTGCGTCTTCGCGCGTGATGTCCGCCGAAGAGGTTCGTTCGGGGAGCACGACGGTTTTTCCTGGGGCGAGAACTTTTGGCGATAACCCGAAGACTTGTCCGTCCGCTTTGGCCGCGTGTTCTGGTGCGGAAGAAGAGAGCGCGACGACGAACGCGGTCAGCAGAGCGACGGTGGTGGTGGTAATGGTGGTTCTGGACGTTTTCAAATCTCTCGTAACATCATCCGCTTTTGCCGCCCTCGTTCTGACAGAGAGCTTGGCTTTTCTCCTTCCAATACTCTTTGGCTTTGTTTCGAGCGCGCTGCTCAAAGAAGACGAGCACGACGAGAGAGAAAACGCCATCATCTTTGTCGTAGTAGTACTTTAATACTGTGTGCGGTAACAACAAACAAACAAAGCAGCAGCGCGTCTTTATTCTGTGTACGTGTATATCGCCGAGAGATATAAAACTAATAATGTGAGATGATGAGATACACATGCGAGACATGTGCTCTTCTGATTTTTCATCAGCATTTAAAAAAAAGTCAATTTTTTCGCGCGATACAAAAAAGCGGCAGTTTTTTAGTAGACGCAAAAGAAAATGCAGAGCGCAGTTGGACTCCTCCTCTCGTCTGCTCCATCTCCCGCGCTCACTTTAACGTCACCGAGGACGAAAGCATCATCTTTTGAGACGAAGATGACGACACCAACGACGACGCGCGCTTTTTTTTCCTCCGCCGCGCGACGTTTAAGCGCGAGAAAAAGAAGAACGATTATTTCTTCTTCCACTCGTGGGGGTACGCCGTCAGCCGCCGGGGTGATGACGACCATACCCTCCCCGTATTCGTATTCTTACGCCCACGTAAAGATGAGAAAAGATGCGACGACGATAACGAAACGATACTTTGGCACGAGCTTTTCCTCCTCGACGAGAAGTAAAGCGATCTTGTCCAGCACGGACGACGACGTCGTGCCGGAGAACATCGATTTGCAATTACCGGCGGATATGCCCGAGTTCGACGACGATTACGAAGCGATTGTGGCAAAAGTGGATAAATTGTTCGTCAAGTCGTCCTCGTCGCCTTCGGCTTCTTTATCCGGTGCTGAAGTCGAAAACGACGACGAAGAGGACGCAGACGATGCAGACGAGGAGGAAGACTTCGTCGTTGACTCCGACGACGAGGAGGAGGATGAAGATGATGTAGACATCTTGGTGGCAGAAATCGACGAGAAAACGATTAAAGTCTCCGTGGACGCCGACCCGACGTCCATCAACAACTTCAACTTACACCCGATCACAGTCGCCGCTTTGAAGAAGAAAGGGATTGAAACGTTGTTTCCGATTCAAGTGGCCGCGTTGGAACCGGCGCAGAGTGGGAGAGATGTCGTGGCGCGAGCAAAGACCGGGACGGGGAAGACGCTGGCGTTTTCTTTGCCAATCGTGGAGAAGTTTTTGAGAGAAGACGAGGAAGAAAGTAATCGAGGCGATGAAGACGGGGAAGGAACGAGGAGGAGAGGGTCGAGAGATAAAAGACCGCGGTGTATCGTGCTCGCGCCGACGAGAGAATTGGCGCAGCAAGTCGAGAGAGAGATTTATTCGTTGGCGCCGTCGTTTGAGACGTTGACCGTGTACGGAGGCGCGCCGATTGGGCCGCAAGAGTCCAAGTTACGCCGAGGCGTCGATTTCGTCGTCGGTACGCCGGGGAGAGTGATGGATTTGTTGAATCGAGGTACGCTCGATCTTTCTCGAGTGCAACACGTCGTTTTAGATGAAGCAGATCAAATGCTCGCGGTTGGATTCGAGGAAGACGTGGAGACGATTTTGGAGGACGTGCCGAAGAACAGGCAAACGTTTTTGTTCAGCGCGACTATGCCGCACTGGGTGAAGAAGTTGCAACAGAAATTCTTGGTGGACCAGGTGAACATTGATTTAGTCGGAGAAGATACCGGGAAGATTAACAAGGATATTGATTTGATGTCCTGTTCGGTTGCGTTTCCATCGAAATGTGCTGTGTTGATGGATTTGGTTACGGTGCACGCAAAAGGCAACAAAACCATCGTGTTTACGCAAACGAAGCGAGACGCGGACGAGGTCACCGCGTCGTTAGGGAAGAGAGTCTCGACGGAGGTTTTACACGGCGATATCGCCCAAGCGCAACGTGAGAGAACTTTGCAACGTTTTCGCCAGGATAAGTTTTCGGTTCTAGTCGCCACGGATGTTGCGGCGAGAGGTTTGGACGTCGATAACGTCGATTTAGTCGTGCACTACGAACTTCCGAACGAAACTGAATCGTTCGTACACAGATGCGGGCGAACCGGGAGAGCCGGAAAGAAAGGGACCGCGATTGCGTTGCACACGGACAGAGAGTTTTACAGATTGCGTGACATAAAACGGTTTACCGGTGCGGACATTCGAGAAATTAATCCTCCGAGTTCCTCGGAAGTCATGGCTGCTTCGGCTGCCACCGCGGAACACCGAATTCACGCGGTCGACGAAGATGTCCTGGAATTTTTCTTACCCGCGGCAAAAGATATGATTAGAAACGTACAACAAAAGACTACTAACGACGATGAAGAAACTGAAACCGAAACTGAAGATGAAACACTGACGTCCCAGGAAGAGATTGAACGCAGAGCCCAAGAGCTTCTTGCGAGAGCTTTAGCCGCGCTCAGTGGTCACACCGAGGCGCCTCCGCCAAAATCGTTGCTCACTGGCTCCCCAGGTCAAGTGACAATGATTGTTGAAGATGTCAACGGTGACTTGCCCGCGTTTTCTGCGCGTGATTTACTCGCCACCCTTGGCGACAAAGACCGCCGACTCTCCTCAGGTGTCGGTAAAATCACATTCTTTGCCCGAAACTCTGGGAAAAATGGCGCCGCTTTCGACGTCTCTTACGAGTTCGCGCAAGAGCTATTGGATATGGGTACTATCGCTGGCTTTGAAGTCACGAAAGCGACCGTCTTACCGGAGCTCGCGAGAGACTCTGGAGGCCGAGCAGGCGCGTTTGGCGGTGGCGGGAGAGGCGGAGGCCGAGGCGGAAGAGGCCGAGACGGTTTTTCAAGAGGTGGAGGTCGAGGCGGAGGCCGATTCTCCCGAGATGGCGGTGGTCGGGGCGGTTTCTCCAGAGATCGCGGCGGAGGCGGACGCTTCTCTGGCGGTGGCTTTTCGAGAGGCGGCGATCGAGGCGGCGGCGGCGGATATTCCTCCCGAGACGGCGGAGGCTTCGAACGCAGAGATGGTGGTGGTTTTGAACGCAGAGACCGCGGCGGCGGTGGTGGTTTTGAACGCAGAGACCGTGGCGGCGGCGGCGGTGGCGGTGGATATTCCTCCCGAAGCGGAAACAGCAGAGAAGGTGGTTATTCCTCCGCCGGCTCTCGATCCGGCGGCGGTGGCGGCGACTGGTCCATGCAATAAAAACGATACCATGGTACCAGGTACGTAAAATTATACATACATCAAAGAGAGAAAGAGAAAGAGGGGGAGAAAAGGAGAGAGAGAGAGAGAGAAAGAGATATAAAAAACAAACGCGTTGATTAAATTGTACTTGTAATGAAGACGAAAATATTATTTGAAGCCTTTTTGAATGCATGACTAGGCAAATTTCACCAAAAAATCGATCGATTCACACCTCAGGCTCTGTATAGCCTTTTCTGATGAGATAGTGGTAACAGTCGCTCGGATACCCAGCGTATCGCGCTTGTCTAACGCAGTCGCTGTGAATGGGCACTTTGAGGGTTTCGAGCAAGTATTTGAGACACTCGAGGTTACCCCATTTGCACGCGTTGAGGCACGCGTTGGCCGTAAAATATGGAAACTTGGACTGCACGAGATAGTTGAATGCGTCATTATTATTCTTCCAGTAGCCCCTGTTACATGCTGCCAAATTACCAGTTTCCTCATCCCAAGGCGCTTTACACACGTCGCGCAAGTATTTTAGAGCTGGGACATCGTCCCGTTTGGCAGCTTGTGCACACATCTCCGCCGAAAAATGCGGATATTTACTCTTGTAGAGATATTCGAGTATGTTATGGTGTCCGCCTATTACTGCGCTCACACCAGCTTGTTTACCCCAAGGCATTTTCATAACTTCGCGTAAGAATTTGAGGCACTCGAGATGACCTTCGCGGGCAGCGAGAGTACACGCCCTGTCATGACCCCAACTCAACCAACATGAATACTTGCGCTCGGCGAGATATTTAAGGATGTGAAGATGACCGCCACTTGCTGCACTTTCACCAGTTTCGTGATCCCAAGGCAATTTTGCGACTTCGTGTAAGTATTTGAGGCACTCGAGATGACCACTTCTGGCAGTCCGTTCGCACGCGCTGGCTTGAAAATATGGATATCTTCCTTCCACGAGATATTTAAGGATGTGAAGATGAGCGTTCTCTGCTGCACCTAAGACAGTTTTCTTATCCCAAGGCGCTTTGGCGACCTCGCGTAAGTATTTGAGGCACTCGAGATGACCATTTTCGGCAGCCTCATCGCACGCTCTTGGCCTAGGAATATCGTAATCTTTCTCCACGAGATATTTGAGTATGTGCAAATGTCCATTTTTAGCCGCAGCTGCTGCAAGTGAGCCACCTTTTTTTTGCCCTTCCCACTCCACTCCGGCGACTTCGTGTAAGTATTTGAGGCACTCGAGTTGGCCGTCTTCAGCAGCACGTTCACACACTATGGAAGACGTTGGACAATCATTCTCGAGGCAGTACTTGAGCATTTCAACGTTGCCCTGTTTTATGGCCGCAACAGTTGTTTTAGCATCCCAAATATCACAATTTTTCTCCTCTCGCGCCCACTTGAGCAACTCGAGTTTATTCGTTTGAGCAAGTTTATGGCAGAAAGATGTAGAGTGATACCACCAAACATTTTCACCTGTATTTTTTCTCACATTCCGCTCCCACGACCACTGCAGCGTCGATATCGACGACATCTCAATCGCTTTAAACTTATTTTGTAAGTGAACATCACTCCTTTTAATCAACGCTCTCGTCTCTGGATTCGTTTGGTACAAGAATTTCATATCCGTCCCGTTCAACTTTGGAAAGATGTGCGCATTCCATATATCGTCTTTATTAACGAGTACACTCCACAGAAGCCCACATCTCGCAATCAACGCGCTCGATTCTGAATTCACATTATACAAGTGGCTCACGTCCATCTCGGTCAATTTCGGAAGAATGTGCGCTTTGAATACGTCGTCGCTATGTACGACGACGTTCCACAAACTGCTCGGCGGCTGCGACACTTCTTCCTTTTTTTTGCCTTCTGTTGATGCTTTCACATCATCTCGTTCCCGCTCCTCTTCACTCGCGTTCGTTCCCGATTCGGGAACATCTTCGTCGTCCGTTTCAGTTCCGCCGTTTTTCTTCGCGAGCAACTCCCGCAATCGCTCATTCTCTCGAACCACATTCTCTGCGGCTTCGAAGTATTCCAAGTATTCCACGTACCCTTTTTCATCTCGCTTTCCTCCGTCTTCCTCTTTCACCCGCTTCGTCAAGTACTCTCGCATTTCGCGCACCATCGAGGCATCATCGCGCGCGCGCTTCTTCTCGGTCGTCTTTGTCTCCCGCTCTTTCGGGGACAAAGACTTCGAACGCGAAAGATTCAAATTCTCCTTTTCAAAATCATCATCTTTCCCAACAACAAAGCGAGATGAAAGTCTCTTCGATTGCCGTTTTGTTTTCTTCAAGTTCGTGGATATGAATCCCAACAAACGATTCGCCACGTTCCCCGGCGCCATATTATTTCTTCTTCTCAGAAACTGCGCTCTCTCTTTTCTATCTCTCCTCAAACGAAGAAGAAGAGGATTTGATTTGATGCTAATGTGTTTGATACGAATTTATTTGTGTCGTCTCTGTCGCTTTACTTTTTTTGAATTTTTTGCCCTGAACGGCTGCCCTTGAGAAAGAGCCGTTATTTTTTATTAGGGGAGTTCTTTTTTGAATTGGCATTTCCTCACTCAAATTTCTATAAAGGTACGCGCATATGGTATCGTCGAGAAGTATTCACATTTCGCTCTCTCTCTCTTTCTCTCTCTCTTTCCTTCTCTCGTATAATTTCGTCTTCTCCTCGTCTGTCTTCTTCTTTTGACTCGCGCAACGACAAACAATTTCATTGGATTGAAAATTCTGAATTTGAACTCATTTTCTCGCAAAGAGAGAGAGTTTTAAAGGGGTTTGAATTGGAGCGGATTTCCATCGTTAAAAGTTTGTGTCCGTGTTCGTTTTCGCGCGACGATGATTCTTCTTCTTGATGCGACCACGGGTATGTGCCTCTTTTTTCGCGCGCGAAGGGTAGAAGGGTCTCTGCTTTTTGTTCTCTGTGTGTGTGTATGCGCGTGCGTATGTTGTTGTATTCACCAATTCTCTCTCCAATTTCTGAATTCCTCACAAAACTTTGATACGAAACCAAAAAACAGAAGTATACGATATCAAAAACAAAATGGCCGCATCCAAACGTTCCACTCGATCCACCGCCTCCAAGAAGTCCTTCATCTCCATCCCGAAGATTTCCACCCCGAAGATTGATTTCTCCATGAAAACGAACGCGCAAAAGTTCCTCTTCTTTTCCGCGTTTACCGTCATCGCGTACGGGTTCGCCGCGCTCTTCGCGCCGTGGGAGACGTTCGGGAAGCTCTTGATGCCGATTCTTCCGGCGTCTGGCGTCACGGAGAAGTCGTTCTCTCAATGGAAGGAGGTCTTTGCCACTTTTTCGTTCGGATGGGCGGTCGGGAAAATCGTCGCGGCTTCTTCGTCGCAAAAAGCGACCAAGTTGTTCTGCCAATTGAACTCGCTCCCGATGACGTACTTCGTGTATTGTTGCCACAAAGCGCAAACGTTCGACTGGCCGACGTGGGCGTTGTTTTTGACAGCCTACGTGTACTTTGGGTACTTGGCCAAGTAAATGTCGAGAGAGCGCGGTCTGTTCTAGGACGGAAAAGTATCGTTATTACGTCTTTATGTCGGAAGAAAAGTAAGAGAAAATGTATGCGCTTCGCACGATGGTCTGCGCTCGCCGATACGCCGTCCTAACGCGAAGGAAGCGTTATTTATAATCACACTAAAATTTTATCATCAAACCAATATATATAAGAAAAACAAAACGGGAAAGGGAAGAGGACAAAGACGAAATGAGAGAGAGAGAGAGAGAGAGAGAGAGTATGTATTTTCACGCGCCTTTTATACGAAAGCGTGTTTTTAGCTATTAGCTATTTGTTGTCAGTTGTACTCAAAATCGTCTGTGAGAGAGAACGAAGTAAACACATTTTCTTCATTTTGAGCACAACACGGCGACGAACACGAAACCGCTCTTTGCACGTCATCATCATCATGTTCGCGACCAGCGCTTCGACGACGACGTTTGTCGCGTCATCGTCTCACCGTTTTCGTTCTCGTCGTTCGTGCGTTCGTGTTCTTCTTCGAGCGGCAAAACCATCATCGTTCGACCCGTCGGATCCGTTAACGTGGAACCAACCGGAAAACGAGGACGGATTTGCACTTGCCAACGATATCGTGGCGAACGTGGAAGACGTGCAGATGCTCACCGACGCGGATTTAGCGAAGATTGTTGGGATGGAAGGCGCTTCGGTGCCACAAATGGTCGGGGATAGGATTAGCGAAGGAGGGAAGAGTTTGGATTTGTATGACGAGGAGGAAGAGGAAGAGGGAAATCGAGCGGCGACGACGACGGCGGAAGGCATAAACGAAGGGATGAAATTGTACAAACAGAAAGAGTATCGAGAAGCTGAGGCGGCGTTTCGAGCGGCGTTGACGTTACCAGGCACCGGTCCGGTTCGTTTTCGTAAGGCGAAAGTGGCGCCGGCGGGGCCGTCGGCCGGGTTCGAAGCGAGAGAAAGTAGTCAGGCTGAGATTTTAGCGGCGCACTACAATCGAGCGTGCTGTTTCGCGCAAATGGGTGAAGTGGACGATGGGTTGGAGTGTTTGAAGTTATCCATCGAGAACGGGTTCGATGATTTCAAATATTTACGCACCGATAAGGACGTGGCGCTGTTGAGAGATGATAAAAGATTTGAACGTTTAATGGATAAATACGAACCGAAAGGCGTCGTCGGCGCTTTGAACGAGTTGATGAAAGGAAACGGCGGGATGAACAATCCAGGAGGCGTTGTTGGAATGTTCATGGATAAGATGAAGAAATAAACTGCGTTTGCTTAGCGCTATTATTATGAAGAGCGCGCGTGTGTGTGTGTGCGTGTGTGTGTGTTGTTTTAGTTTCAAAACCAATATAAAAATTATCTGCAATCGCTTTTACAACAACAAATATGAGACATAATCTTTCCAACAAACACGCCCATGCGATACATGATGAGGTGGTGGTTCTTTTTCTTCTTTGCTTATTCTGCATTCATTCACTACTTCGTGTCTCTCTCTTTCTCTCTCTTTCAATAAACATGACCTTAATATATACTGATGTTAAAAATACAAACAACATCTTGCTCGCGCGCACGGAAGGAGAGAAAACGTCGAAACGAGAGAGTATATTAGATTATACGCGTCTCTGCTTCGAATATTATTAATGCTCTCTCTTGCGGCGAGAAGACGAGGCTTTTTCAACACTTTTCTTTACACGTTCATAAATTTACGCGCACAACCCTTTGGCTTTGTTCACCGCGTAACTGATGACGTGTCCAATGTGTTGAAAATCTTCCGTTTCGAAATCCGGCGGCATCTTCATATCGTACGAATACTCCAAAACTTTATCCGTTTGCGGTAAATCGTACTTCGGTGTGCCGTACTTCTCCCAGTTTTTGTGAAAGCGGGCGTTAACGGAGGAGGTGAACCAGCCTAAGTTCACACCGAGTTCGGTGGTAATCTCTCGAAACTTGGCGTTTTCTTCCTCCGTGACGTTCTTCAAAGTGAAGTTCAAGTGGTCCCCAACATCTTCCACGTTCGGGCCACTGGTTGGGACGCTGACGTACTCACCAGCCATCAAATCGATGACGGAAGTGATCAACAACCATCTTTCCATGTATCTCGGCAAACGTTCCGAGTACAAGTTGGCAATTAAAGGGCGCATCATCGCGGCGGTAACTTCGTTCATGCGACTGGACAAGTTCGGCATAGTCAACATGTACTTCTCGCACAACTCCTGCGGTGGCATGCGCGCGTGCTTGCTGTACCTTCTCTCGTAACATCCAGACATGTACAAACATCTCGCCGCGATATCGTCGTCGTCCGTGGTGATAAACCCACCTTCGCCGGAGTTGATCACCTTATCGGATTGTGTCGAGTACGCCGTGACGACCCCGTGATAGCCCAACTGTCTTCCTTTGTATCTCACCCCACACCCGTGCGCGCAATCTTCGATCAACTTCATCCCGTGCTTCTCGCAAATAGCAACCACTTTATCCATATCACACACCTTTCCTCGCATGTGCGACATCAACAAAACCTTCGCGCCGGATTCGCCCGCCTTCTTGTCCAAATCATCCAAATCCATCGTAAAGTTCTCCGTGCATTCCACCAAGACCGGTTCGCACCCTATTCTTAAAATACAACTCGGCAGCGCGGTAAAAGTAAACCCGTTGGTCAAAACTTTATCCCCTTGTTCCACTCCAGTGGCTAACATGGCGATAAAAATCGCGCTCGAGCACGAGTTCACCCCGATTGCGTATTTTTGACCAACCATCTCCGCGAACTGGTCCTCCGCTTGCGCGACCTCACTCGTCTCCGCCGACGTCGCGCAGTATCGAAAAACACGCCCAGATTCCATCACTCGAATCGCCGCTTCAATTCCTTCAGTTGGAATAGACATCGGTTTCGAAAAATCTTTCGTAAACTTCTCCGGCTTGACGAAACCAGCTTTCTGCACCGTGCTGGACTCGATGGACGTCCACTGGTTCGGGTTGGTATTCACGGAGAGCTCGTCGCTCCCATCGAGAACGCCGTTTTCCGCCAACGCGTACTTCGTGGCAATTAACCCACCTCTTCTTCTTTGTCTCCTGATCCCGATGATACCATCATCCCGATCGGTGGTGGTGGTCGTCGCAGCAGCAGCGACGTTGTTCACGACTTTTCGTCGAAGCGTCGTCTTGACATCATCAGAAAAAGAACATCTTTGCTTCACCTTATACTTCAAAAAGCGACCGTACAAATGCGAGGACGCGAAAGACATCTTCTCTGTTGTTCTTTCTCGAGCGTGTGTTGTGTGCGTGTGTTCTCGAGTCGTGCGGGTTTGTATGTGCGCGCGCTTTTTGTGAAGAAAGGAATATGCGCGTGCCCAAATCTCCCTTTGAACAACTATCCAGCTTAGTATCAGCGGTCCAATTTCAGACGAAAAGAGAGATCAAACAGAGGAAAAGGCGGGAAAAAGGAGGACAATTTTTTCGTTTCGACGGTGGAGAACTGCTCGCTCGTGGTCGACACGCGAAAAAGAGATTTTGGATTCTTTTTTCATCTGGTGGTCGAGACGGATTTGAGTGAAAAAAAGGTAGTTTTTTCGTTCGTTTCGGGAAACACCGTCAACGCACTTTTGTTGGAGAAAACACACACCAAAAGCTGCTTTATTTGCGAAGAGAACGCAGAAAGGACGAGAGAGAGAGACTTGGAAGAGAGGCTTTTGTCGGCGAGAAGAAGAAGAAGAGATTCGTTCTTTCTTAATTCTTTCTTTCTTTCTTTTGATTATGTCCGACAAAGAAGATGTTTCTCGCCGACCGGCGCTGACCAATCCGATGGCGACCAATTTACGCACCACTGGTGAACGTCATCAGTTTTGTTCGCTCCAAGGCCAAGGCGCGTTAGTCACCGGCGCGAGTGGAGGCATCGGTTTAGCCATCGTCGAACGTTTAGCCGAGTGTGGCGTGAATGTTTGCATCGTCGCTCGACGCGTGGAGAAGCTGAACGAATTGAAAGAGAAGTTGGAAACCGAGTATCCAGACGTGACAATTTTTCCTTTGCAGTTGGACGTGTCGAAAACGAGCGAGGAGGAGATGTTGAAGATACCGGAAAAAGTTCCATTCCAGGTGGATATTTTAGTGAATAACGCAGGATTGGCGTTAGGGACGGAAGCCGTGGATACGAATTCAATCTCGGATGCGATGACGGTGGTGAATACGAATATCATGGGCGTGGTGGCGTTTACGAGAGCGTTCGCGAGCGGGATGAGAGAAAGAGACAGAGGACATATTGTGAACATTTCGAGCATTGCAGGACACGAGGCGTATATTGGTGGGAGCATTTATTGCGCGACAAAGCACGCGGTGGATGCGTTTACGCGATCGGCGAGACACGATTTGAGAAATTCGAAAGTGAGAGTGTCGAGCGTGAGTCCGGGCGCGGTGAGGACTGATTTTACCATGACGAGATTTAAAGGAGACGTGGATGCAGAGGCGGCGTTGTACAGAGGCTTTGATCCTATGATTGCGGAGGATGTGGCGGACCAGGTGATATACGCGTTGAGTCGGCCGATGCGGACACAGGTGTGCGATATAATTTCCTTGGCGAATGCGCAGTCCGCCGCTAGAGATATCCATCGAGGCGATTGAAAACGAAATTTTTATGTAAAAAGATCAGTTTCTCTCTTAAATTGTTGTACAACAAGGTCATCTAGTAAGTGCTAGTACTATCATTGCTACTACTATTAGTATACATCATAATCTCTTAAAGTTCCGCGGCGCCATTTACATTCCCGTTGTTCAAAAACTTCACGGTGAAGAGCATCGTGAGAATCATTCCAACGAGAATTTTGACGTGTTCGCTCGTGACTACGAAAACGCTCGTCTGAGAAGAAGAAGGAGCGTGTTGTTGATGATTCGCGGCGTAGGCCGTTGCCGCTTTCGTTCCAGGCGGTGGACGAGGTGAGGTTGGGTTTGTGACTGTATTCGCAGCAGTAGTAGCAGCAGCGTCTTGATTGTGGTGCAATTCTTCCACCGCGCGAGAGACGAGTGATTTTTCGTGCTTCAACTTTTCGAGTTTCCGCTTGGCGTCCAAGAATTCTTCGTGCGCCCGCGCTGCTTCTCTCGTCTTTTGCTCTAGTCTGTCGTTCGCTTGACGCATTGTGCGTTTTAAATCGGACTGTAACACGTCTCTTTCTCTCTCTGCAATCGCACGCGAGTGTACTTCTACGCGTAGTCTTTCGACAACTTGCGCGACGGCATTTTTCGCGGCGGCTTTACCACGCTCGAGTTCACGACGCGCGCGGTCGCGGTCGCGACGTAACCGTTCCACGTCAACTTTCAATGCATCAATTTTCATCTCGTACCTCTGTTTTTCGAGCGCCGAGGCAAGGTTATTTGCTTGGTGTTGCCTACCACCACCACCAAACTGATACTCGCTCCGCGAAGCCATCGGGTGGAAACTCGAGCGTCCACCGGGCGACGACGGTGCTATCGACTCAGGTCCACCACCGGTATCAGGCTGTCGGGAAACACCCGCTTGGGATGCAACCGCCCACGCTTCCGATGCGGCAACTCGAGCGGCTTCTGCCTCGGAGCGAAGTTGCTGCAACTCGATTTCAAGATTTTGAGCTCGCGATTCTGCAGCTTGGAGACGTTGTTGCTCGAGCCAACGCACTCGGCGACTTTCGGCATCTTTCTCGTCCTCAGTTTGCGCGTCGATGCTATTATCGTACGGAACTGCAGCAGTTGAGTCAGGTTGTTGTTGTTGCTGCTTACTCGACGTTTCGATTTCAGTTTTCAATTTCGAGATCTTCATCTCGGCTTCATTCACAGCTGACTCCAAGCGTTCAACCTCATTCGACGCTGCGACGTATTCCTCGTTTCTTCGTTTTGCTTCCGTTTCGAGCCGAACGACTCTCTCGAGCGAGTCTTTGAGTTTTTCGTTCGCGTCTGCTAAATCACGTTTGGATGTGCCCAACTCCATCTCCAAAGCGTCTGTTCGATTCAAAGATTCCTCTCTCGCGGAATCCGCCGTCGATAAACGCGTCGGTGAATCCTGTTCTTCTGCTTCGACGAGCTTCGCTTCGAGCTCTTTCGATCTCGAATTTGCAAAATCTAAACTCGCTTTGAGCTGCGTGAGACTTTGCTTCGCCTCTTGCACCCTCGTCTCGGCGTCTTCCACGTGCTTCTCAGATTCAACCAGTAATACTTCCGTTTCTTTCAATCGCACATTTACTTCGTCTCGCTCAGTTGTAATCTCCTCGACAGTTTTTTCGGCCACTTTCAAGGCAATTTTCATCTCGTCGCACTCGCGCTTCGCGTCTTTCGCATTTGCACGCTCACGCTCCATCGCAAATTCTTCCGCTTTCACTTTCGCTTCGACTTCGCCGAGCTTTTTGGTCTCTTCTTCGAGCAACGTTTCAAACTCGACGAGCTTTTCTGTCGCTTCTCGAAGTTCGTCTTTCAAACTCGCCGTGCGCTTTTTTTCGTGGTTCAACGCATCTTTCACGCGCACTTCTCTCGACTCTGCGTCTTCGAAATCTCGCAACATTCGTTCTCTCTCCGCCTCGGCATTGCGTTTTTCGCGCTCCGCCTCTCGGCTTCGAACTTCCACCTCTTCGAGCGTCTCTCGGAGCATTGAAACTTGGTCTTGGAATCCTTTCCCTTTGGAAACTGCTTTTGCAAATTTTTCCTTAGCATCCGTGAGCTGTGTTTTGGCTCGACTGGCAGATTCCAAGGCGTTCTCGGTTTCATTTTTCGAATCGAGGAGTTCTCGCTGGAGCGTCTTCGCTTGAAGCTCGCGTTTCTCAATCTCCTGTCGATATTTCGACTCCAGGGAAGTTTCCGTCGAATCTACGTTTTGAATGGCATCTTCGAGGCGTTTTTGAGCGGTTTCGAGATCCGAACGTAACATGTGCGCGTCGTTGTCGGCTTTCTGCAATCGATCTTTGGACTCGCGAAGAGCCGCTTGACTCTCTTTCATCTCTTCTTTCCTCTTTTCTCGCGTCTCTTCGAGTTTCTTCTCAAGGTCGCGCGCGATAGATTCCAAGCCTTGTCGTTCTTTTCTTCGGTCTTCTTCAGCCTCACGCAATCGTTCGTTTGCGCGTTGGTATTCGGCCTCCAAATGTGCAATTTTATCTTTTTGCTCCTCGTCGAGTTTACGCAACGCCGCATTCTCCTCCTCGACAACTGCCACAACCGCGGGGTCGGGTTTCGTTTCTAAATCTTGTTTCATGCGCTCTTCGCGTTCTTGCATCTTTTTTGTTTCCGTCTCGAACTTCATTTCTGCGTTGTGATGCGCCGCTATAGCATTGGCAACTTCTACGTTCGCGATTTCGTTCGCCCGAAGCGCGTCGCCAAGCGCTTCTTTCAAAGCGCTCGTTTCCGATTCTCGATCAACATTTGCCTTTTCGATCTCTTTTTGCATGCTCTCAGTCGTATCTTTTAAAGCATCTTCGAGCAGCTCGAGTTTTTCTTCCAAAGTCGATTTTTCGGAGGCGATGGCTTCAAAACGTTCGCTCGTTTTGGATTCTAACTCGAGTCGCAAAACCTTTTCACGTTCGGCAAAGGAGGCTTCCAATTCGCTCCGTGTCGCATTCGTTTGCGAACTCGCCGTTTGGACGTCTACTTTTAACGCGTCGATGGTCTTTGACGCATTCTCGAGGGTACCTGTCAATCGGGAAACCTCCGCGTCGAGCGCTTCATTGCGTGCGAAAATTTGCTCGTACGCCGCTTTTGAGTTTATCTCAAATTGCGCTCGGTCGCGTTTCAGACTTTCGATTTCGCTTTCGAGCTTTTTAATCGTGCGTGCTTCTTCGTTGGTTTGCGTTTCTTCTTCTGTCGTGCTTTTTTTGTACTCTTTCAAAAGGCGTTCGTTGAGTTGTCGTAAAGAATCTGCTTCGAGCTTACTCTTTGAGCGCTCTCCTTCGAGCGCTTCGAGTCGAGAAAACGTTTCCTGTCGTTCTTTTTCCAGCTTCGCGTTGGACTGTAGCAACTCCTCACGGAGTGTCGCGAGGGCATTTTCTCTTTCCCTAATAGTGACTTCAAACCGTGCTTTCGATTCCTTTTCCGTTGCATCTAAAGCTAGAGATTTCTCTCGTTCAAACTCGCTTCGCAACTGCGCCATTCCCTCCTCAAGCAGCGCGCTCTGTCGCGCCTCTAATTCTTGTTTGCTTTTCTCTGCGTCTGCGAGTTTTGCAATCTGTTCGGTGATGCGCTTGCGCAAGGTTTCGTTTGTGATTTCACTATCTTTATACCTTTGCACTTGATCCTCGTACGCTTTCGCGTACGATTCTAACTGCGTGTTTGCGGATTCCAACTCCATTCTCAAAACGTCTGATTTTTTCATCCGTCTCCCTGATTTCGTCGCCGAACCCGGTTGCGAAGATTGCGAGTTATACCCACTGACATCCGCAGAAACGACTATACCACTCAAATCTGTCAGTGACCCGCGTCTACTGGCTGACGCAGACGCGGAGTGCCCTATTCCTAAATTCGAGAGATTCTGGTACGAGCCTTGCAACGAGTTATTACCGCTCGTATTCGCCGCAAAGTTTGGGTGAACGTGCAAATTCGCTAAGCTTGCTGACCCACCAGACATATTCGAAACATTTGACATGACTCTGGGTAAATCAGCTCTCGATGCTGATCGGGACGCAACCGACATACTCCTCCCTTCGACGTCAATTTCAGACTCGTCTCGACTGTCTTCCTCTTCCTCAAACGCCGTCGCTGCGTCCCAGGCGAAAATGTTTTTATCGCCGGAAGAGAACAGCTGCAACATCCTCTCATCATACGATAACGCCCAGACTTTCTCGCCGACGTGAGCATCCAACTGCGCTACGAACAAGCGCGAATCGGGATCCCATATTTTCACGGATCCGTCGTACCCGGCCGAGGCTAATTTTCCTCCGCCGCACTCTTGCAACGCGCAACAGCCTCCATCGTGCGCGATGTAGCTATTATTATTACTATTGCTATTTGCATTGACACCATCCAAACCCAAGGATGTCGGCGGCAAATCCGAAGAACTAACGATATTCGTCGCCGTTCCTCGATCTACGTTCCATGCGAAAATCTTCCCGTCCTTCCCTGCGCTAAACACGTGTTCGTTATCGTTCGTAAACGTCGCCACCGCACGAACCGTATCGTGATGCCCTCCTCTCAATTCGTTCATCTTTTGACCACTTTGTGTGGAATAAACCCTCAAAACACCATCCCCGCACCCGACCACGAGCATACTTTCGTCCCGAAAAAACGTTAAGCAATTCACCGCGCTCCCGCCGTTTGCGTTCAGCGTAAATTGTATGCGATCCGCCCGCACGTTCCAACACTGCACGGTCCCGTCCCAACTCCCAGAGCATAATAAACTCCCGCTCAAAGTCGATACGAGTGAGCTTATTGGTTTCCTGTGCCCAGTCAACACCGCCACCGCTTGCGCCAAACTCGTATCCCACACTCGCACCGTCCCATCCCAACTTCCACTGGCGACATAATCATCCTCAAACGCGCACAAAGACGATACCGCTTCTTCGTGTCCGCGTAGTTTCTGCACCAGTTGCGCGGTGTACGGATCCCAGACGTTAATCTCTCCGTTCGCGGACCCGGTCAGAAGTAATCCTCGCCACGATAACAACGCGTAGATAGAGTTTGTGTTGTTATCGTGCTGCTTCGGGTAGGACATGGGAAGAGGACGGATTTTGTTTTGATTTTTAGGCCGGATGGAGCCTTGGCGGAAGAGCGAGAACATGCTGCGTGTGTGTGTAAAAGAGAGAGATGCGCGGCGAGGTTTTCTTTGTTCTCTCGTCGCAGCGCTCGCCGTTTAGTTAGCTTCTCGTCGTTGTTATCATCGTTGTTATCATTTGTTTCGTTCGCTGAAAATGTGCCGTTTGAAAAAGATGATGAAAAATGCCTACACAATACTGAATTATTACAACGCAGCGCACTCTCTCTCACGGGGCAACAACAAAAATACTAAACCCTCCTTATAACTCTGGGTTTCTTCAACAACGTCGCCAACCGTTCGATTTCTTTCCTCTGTGCGAGATCGTTGACGTATTTCAAAGCGGTTTGTTTCAATTTTTTCTCCGTCTCTTTGCTCGTATCGTTGAGCGCGCAGCTGAAAATCTCGCCTTGCGGTTGGAATCGAAAGTATTGGTCCTTGTCTGCGTCGAGGACGTGACGGATAGTCGCGTCAACTTGAACGACGTCACAAGTGGCGTTGACGACGTTCGTGACCCAGGAGGCGCCGTAAGTGGCGGGGACGTCGCGGGCGACGGGATATCCAGTGCCGAGCGAGCAGAGGATGAGAGGCCTTTTTGGGTTGAATATCCGTTTGGCTTCAAACACAGCCGCAGCGGCGGGATTGTTGCACGATATGGCGCCGTCGATGAATCGGAGTTGCGTTCGCGAGCTTTCCAGCGGCGAGAGTTTGTTCAAGCCGCCACCGTGCAGTTGGCCTCGTTTGGCTTTGGCTCTGGCTTTTTCCGTGTCGTCGTCGAGGTCCTCGTCGTTTAGTATATCGTCGTTTAGTATATCGTTTGGACCCAAGCTCGAAGAGGATGGAGTTTTGTGGTGTTCCGCTGAAGATGTGGATGTTACGCCAATGGCTTGAGTGGTCGTTGTAGCCGCGGAAGACGTCAAAGGAGAAGGAGAAGAAGAAGAGCCCAGTTTCTCGCTCATCTCTACACTTCCGTATCCGAGTTCTTTTTCACAAATGAGTTCTTCCATGTACCACGGCGCCGCGGTTGTTGCGCGTAACGCCGCGGTCATACCAATTCTGTAATCACCGGCGTAATCTAACTCCGATTTCTTCTTTATTTTTCCTGACGTCGATGTGTCAACGACGGTTGATGGCGAATGGTTCTCGCGGCGATACGATCGGTGCATGTACAACGAACTCGGGTTTCTCGAAACTAACGAGGAAACCAAAACGACTCTAGGTGCAGGCACGGCAGAACGGAACCATCTTTGGTGCGAGCCGACGGAAAACATTTCTTCATCCGGATCGTCACCGAGGACGTTGCGTAATACGTTTTCGAACGATTTTGCTGCCACGTGACCGGGACCTTTCGTCAACAGCGAGACGTACGAATCCGGTTTGAAGACGTCTTTCGCCATTTGCTCGTATAAAGAGTCGAGTTCAGCGACAGTCATGCGCAAGAGGCCTGCTCCTAGAGCTATGATACCACCAGTTGAAGTCCCGACGATTAAATCAAACACTTCTCCAACACACCACGCGCCAGTAGCTTCCAAGATGCGTTTAAGAATAACAACCGTGACGTATCCTCTCATTCCGCCACCATCCATGCACAATACGCGCACTGGCGTGGTTTCCGATTCGTCCAGATCGTAAGCTTCCGCGCGAATGCCTAAATCTTCAGAGCCTAAGGAGTTGACGATACGTTGCGCGACGCGCCATTTTCGAAACTTTCTCGCAGATTGTGGGTCGAACATGGATGCAGATGACGAGGTAGGGGAAAGCGCATCCATCGACGACGCGCGGGAAACCCCTTTGGACGAGAGAGGGTTGTTCCATGGATTATAGCATCGACCGACGAGGACGCCACCTTCCGGTGCAGTCTTCTTACTCAATAAAGCGGCGTTGTCAGAATTCGTCGCATCCCGGTCTTTCAACGCTAACAGAAGCGCGTTGCGTAATCTGCGGGCCACTTGATTCGTGCTCCCGTCTTCGCTCTCAAAAGCAGGGATGTCGATGCGAATCACGCAGTCTTCGCCAAAGAGTTGGTGTCGTCGACGACTTTCAGCTTTTGCACCCTCGTGGTTTCGCGCGAAGACATCGCCGGGAACGACAAAGACTGGAATGTGCAACTCGGAGCTTTCAAAGTTTGGATTTGCGATGAGAGGTTGAATCGTTTCCCGAGCGTCACTCTCACCGGCAATTTTCGGCCAGACGAAAAAGACTGCTTTCGCGCCTGCGTTTTGAAGAAGCCACGTTAAACGCGGCGCTTGTCGCATGATTTCACAAAAAGAGCCCCAATCATTGCGCTTGGCTTTGATGGCAATCACTGAGCCTTTATAGCAAGCGGACATTTTATCCCCTTCTGTGTCGTTCGTTTCGCTCAACAAGTGCTCGCCGGCGACGTCTTGCCAATCGCTTTCGGAATCAGATAAATCTTCGGCGATAGTTGCAGCAGCTTGCTTGGTGGGTGGCGTTGGTATTCTTGGATCGACTTCCCCGTGCCAGCCAGAATCTAACCGAGAGAGCGCTTTTGTTTCGAGAGGTGATAAGGGCGCTGACCCGTTTCCTGTTGCGCTCCTCATCTTGCTAGGTAATTGAATTAAACCATCGAATTTCTTATGCGTCGGCTTTTCGAGCTCGATGACTCGAAGAGGCGCCGCATAAATACCTTCGTTATCTGGCATCGCTGGAAACTGTGCTCGCATGCAACTCATTTCGAAGCATTCCGTGCTTTCAGCAAAGCTTGAATTTCGTCTGCGATGCTTCGGCTTCGGGTCCTTCTCCGAAAAATTCTTCCCAGATACAGACGACGAGGACGTCGAGGCCATGATCACTTTACACGTTTTCAAGTCGTTCGCGGCGAGCCATTCGACAACGCGTTCGAGTTTCAGGAGCGGAGTTGTGTCTAAATCAGCACCTAAAAACCCGTTCCATGAGGCTAGAAATGAACGCAAGATTGCCTCGAGCGAGTCGCGACGAATCGCTTCGGCTAGATGCGCACCGTTGTCTCGCAAACAAAACGCCGCGAGCGTTCTGATGCATGTACGTATGTTTTCTTGGTGTGCATTGATTCTTAATTTTCCATCTGCATCAATCTGATGTACAATTCGATCGCTAAGGTACTCAATCGTACCGGCGGCGATGAATTCACGTGCGAGCTTCGCGGAATACTCGCTCTCGCGTTTTCTCGATATTTCTCGCATCCAGTGCTCAATTCGCGCCGAGACTTGACTCGCTGCATCGTTCGACTCGCTCGCTTTGAGCGCATTCCACTGAAAACGACGCATGCGTCGTCGCGCGAAATGAATTAATGTGCTAAGCAACGGCGTCGCCAATATGTTCGAGTGTGAAAACTCGCCGCCGAAACCGAGCTGCGCGGATTGTACCAAGTAATTTGGTTGAATCTTGACAAACTCGGGCTCTCCACTTGCACGAGTGCTTTTCGATGTTTTTCTGTCTTCATCTTCAGCCGCAGCAAAGAGGCACGGCTCTACTGCTTCAACGACCGCGCGAAGCTTTAGCGACTCGAGGCGTTCAATTTCCCTTTGTTCGGGGATAATATCAACCACGCCTAGATCTGATTTCGGTTTCTCTAAAGCTATATTTTTACTATCATCACCGTCTTCTTCTTCCTCGCCATTTAAACCTGCGTCAAGCTCGAGAAGAATCCGGTCGATGTCGTCCTCAACTTTATTCATACCATCTTCATCTGATTGCGCTTTTTCCATTTCTCCGTCGTCGTCTGATTCCTCCGCGTTTTCTGTTGCCCATACGCCGCACACCTCCCACGATTGCATCTTTTTATCATCCGCACTCGATTGGCCGCTCGAGGATGTCGCACTTGTAGATCCCGGACTCGATGTTTTACCCAAAAGTTCCGCGGATTCAGTACCGCTGAAAAATACGTTCTTATCGTTACCTATATTCCCAAGCTTCCTCATCATCGGAAACCACCCGTCTGGACTCGCAAACGCGAATCGAATCTTAATCGACGCTCTTTGATCTTTACCTTTATTGATTGCAGCGTCGATAAAACGAGAGGTGAAAGTATTTGGCTCGTTACTATTCTCACATATCGCCGCCATGCAAATTGCGGACGCGTTTTTCGGATCCCCCCCTATGGCGTCCGAAATAGCTCGCGAAGCGAGCGCGACGTCGCCGCCGAACCGATGGACAAAAATCTCGCGCAACGCATCCGATATTCCGGATTCAGCAGCATTCAATGCCCAAGTACCGCACGTGGTAACAATTACCATTCGCGCACCAAGTATCCGCTGCCCATCTCGAGATTTTGCAAATGCACCATCGGACGGTGAAAATGCCAACTTTAACGCTTCGCAGGCTGCTCTCGACGCGTTCGAATCCGTTCGTTTCGATCCGATCGTATCGAAGGTGACGTCGTGTTCTATGGCACCATCCGATAAACGAAACACGAGCACGTTCACTCCGCGTTCTTTTTGCCACGTAGAGGCGAAAGATGTCGAAGCTGTCGACGACCCAACATCTGTGTTTTGACGTTTTGGCACCCAATCTTGTCGTCTATCGAGCTTGGACACCTCGTCTTTACCTGGCGCCGGCGGTTTTTGCAAATCTAAATTTTCCATCTGTTCTTGAATAACTGATCCGGACGTTCCACGCTTTGGTGCGTAATTCGAGTCGCCAACCACGACCTCTCTCGCATCTTTCGTACAACTCGCGGAAACTTCTAACCCGTTTGCGCTTACCCACACTCGACGCGTCGTCACCGCCGGTTCGGAATTCTCGTCGTTATTATTATCCAAATTAAACGCTGCTAATGCGATGGCGTAGCCGGATCGACTCGGTGGAAACGATATCACTTTTTCTCTCTCAATCAACTCCTGCGCATTTATTTCGTACATGATTCGAGACCCTTTCACGACCCAAACGGAATGACCGGCTTTCGCCGCAAACACGAACGCGTCCGAAACGACTTCCGAAAGTTTCTCGTTCTCTCTCAACGCCGGTTGCACGTCTAACGCGAGCTTCCATCCACTACCTTTACTACTATCATTACTACTACCATCCTTCCCATTCTCTCTTCCTTTACTACTGCTACTGCTACTCAACACGCTCTCGTACACCTTCGGTGGAAGCGACTTCGCGTTCCACCGAAACTTCACGTCGTGCGCGCCGCTCCTCACGTACTCCAACGTCGGCGCTATGTGCACTTGCACCTCTTTCTTCGACGCCACGAGTAACGCTTTATGTACCTCTTTTTTCTTCTTCATCGCGTCTCTGTCCTCCGTTTGGTCTGCAGAGGACGTTTCTTTCATCGAACTCGTAGATGTCTCGAAGTAATCCTTAGGGAGTAAACACCGTATCGAATACGTGCCAGAGGATAACTCCTGCGTGTTGAATCGTAACGAAAACGTCGCTTTACTCTCTCGCTCGTCGTCCAAGGACGCGTTCCCGACGTGTTTATATCGCCTCCCGACCGCGGCGGAAAGAGGCATCATCCACGACGACGACGATGAGGAGGATGACGACGATGAGTCGTACGCCATCTCCACGCGAAGGTATCTCGGGAACAACACCTCCCTTCGGTACGTGTTCGTTACTGAACTTCTCGTTGGTCGGGGAAAAGACACGCGCGCGGTGACGCATATCTCGCACCCGATTTCGAACGTGTCCGTGGAAGACGGGGAGAGGATGTCTAAAGTTGCCAGCGGCGCAGGAGGAGGAGGAGGAGGAGGTTGGGACATATCTCTCGTCTTAAGGAGGAGTAAACTCAACAAAGCGCAGGAAAGTTGTGAAGAAGTGAAAGAAGTGAAAGAAGAAGCGAAAAAACAATCAACGTGCGAAGAAATCGTAGGTTCTCTCTCTCTCTTTCTCTCTCGTACTGTTGTTAGTATTAAAATATATGTGTAGTAGCAGTTTCTCGTGATCAGTCTCCGATGAGATCGAACAAATTGTCCAAGTTCTCCAAAAACTGGCCGTCGGTTTGTTGCTGTTGCTGCGTGCGCGGCGACGCCGGGCTGAGTTGCGTTTGCGTTTGCGCGACGACCGAGGAGGTGGTGCCGAGACCACCGATGGGACCACCGATGGAACCGATGCCACCGCCTCCGAAAGCGCCGCCTCCGAAAGCGCCGCCGTAATCGCCGAAAGCGCCGAGACCTCGCGAGGTTTGCGTTTGAGGAGGGGATTGGCCAAAAGCGGAGGCGCCTCCGGTTTGTTGTTGAGAAGAGGAACTGCCCATCAACGGATCCCAGGAGGAGGTTGGTTGCACGCGTTGTTGCTCTTGCTGCAAGTAGGACGGTTGTTGTTGTTGCTGCTGCTGCTGCTGCTGCTGCTGTCCATAACCTGAGGAGGCTTGTTGCTGCTGATAGGAAGGCTGTTGATCAAACATCGATGTCGCGCGCTGTTGCTGTTGCTGTTGTTGGGAAGAACCAAAACCTAAATTGGCGACACCGGAGACGACGCTGGCGACGTTACCACCCAATTGCTGCTGTTGCTGCGGCGGATACGACGACGGCGCGCCGTATTGCTGCGTCTGGCGTTGCTGTTGCTGTTGCTGCTGAAGTGAAGGTCCTTCGTTGTTCCAACGTTGCGACGGAGGTTGCGGCGGTGGTTGCTGAGAAACACTACTATACGCGTTGAGCGCATTCATACCTATTTGCTGCTGCTGTTGAGCAGACACCGTCGAAGATAGATTCATGTAGTTAGACGGTGGCGGCACAGGCTGCTGTTGTAGTTGTTGAATCTGTTGCGGAGGCTGCTGTACTTGCGGAGGTGGCTGTCTCGGAGGCTGCTGCGGTGGCTGCTGCGGAGGCTGTATGTCTGCTCTCGATTGCTGCGCGTCTACAGGAGGTCTTCCAGGAGGCGGTCCGGGAGGTACCGGTGGCGGTGCCATCTTTCGCGTGGGCGAACCAAACGGTGGAGGACCGGGTGGTGGAGGACCAGGAGGCGGTGGTGGCGCGAAGCGGTCCTCGTACGACCCAGATTGTGACGTCGCTGAATACCCTCTGGACGCCGCCGATCTTTGCTGTCCTTTTGGCAACGGCATAGCCGGCGCGGCGGCCCACGATTCCGCGGCGTTACTCTTGCCGCTACTCTTAACCGAGCCAGCTTGTTGAAACCCTGCACCAGCTGGTGCGTCTGCGCCGGCTTCACCGTATCTGCGCTGCTCTTCCAATTGCAAACGTCTTGCCATGGCTTCGTCAGATTCAACCTCTTCCGCGGCAGCCGCAGCCGCAGCCGCTTTCTCTTTCTTCTTCTGCCTTTGCGCGGCTTTCTTGGACAAAGTCGACGAAACAGCAGCATTCGGATTATTCGTCTGCGAAGATACGGAAGCGTTTGCGTTTTGACTGGCATCTTTCTTCGCGAGCTTCTCCTTAATCGCGTTCATTTCTGCCATCTCTCTTTCCGCGGCTTCCTCCATCGCTTTCTTCAACGCCTCGCGTCTTTGCTGGGCCTCGTCTATAGCTTTCGCCGCATCATCTTCCGCATTTTTCTTATTCAAAGCTTCCTGTTCCGACTTTTCTTTCTGAGCTTGCTTTTTCTTCGCCTTTTTGCCTTGACCAGGAGCTGAAACGTTTGCTTCTTGAGTATCCTTCTCCTCTTCGGCGTGTTTCTTTGAAGTTTCCCTCGGCGCCGTCCCGGAAGTCGCGTACGCAGATTCTATAGAATAGTCGCCCCATTCCGTGACATCTTTCTCTGATATAATCTCTACGCCCTTCATACTTCCCGCGCCGTCTCGCAAAGACGAAAAAATAGTTTCCGAGAGAACATCCATGGTCGATTTAGATTTCGTATCGCCGTCCTCGCCGTCCTTCTCCGAGGACACGCGGCCGACTCTCGCTTTAAACGAGTATCGCGTTCCAGGAACTAGATCCGACACGGTCACCACCGGGTTACCCCTCACCGCGGCATACACCGTATAATCTCTATCGCCGTGCCTTTTCAAACTCAATTCCCAACATCTATCCGGCGGTAACGTACCTCCCGACTTGTGTCGATACACGTTCAATGTGATGGTATTATCCGATCTCGAAACTAAAGTAGGCCTTTGCAGCTTTTCTAAAGGCGCCGACGCTCTTCTTCTCTCGTTTTCTTTCTTGGCGATTTCCGCGGCGTACTTTGCCGCCTCTTTCCTCATCTTTTCCAAGTGTTCAAACAACTGATCGTCATCTTGATCTTCGTAATCTCGATTGTTTGGGTTATCGTTGTGCGATCTTCTGAACGAGCCGTTGTTGCCTTTATCGCCTCTACGTCCGCCTCGTCCATCGCCTCGACTGCCTCTTGGTCCAAAATCAGGCCCATCCGAGTCGAACCAACGTTTTCCATCGCCGCCGCTATCGCCTCTACGTCCACTGCCTCTCCCTCCAGGATATCTACTCGACCCGCCGCTATTCGCGTTGTTACTCTTACTGCTATTTCGGCTTCCGGACCTCAACTCGTCAAACATACCTTGCGCGCTCTTCGAGCTCATCTTCTTATCCCCCATCGCTTCAGCGCTCGCTTGCATGTGCGCGGCCATTTTGCTCGACCATCCGGGAGGAGGTTTACCGAAAAACTTTCTCAAATCCGCGTAGGCGTACCCGTCCTCGTCGTCCGAATACGAATCCGACCCGTCTCTATCTGAATCGTAATCGTCCGAATGACTCCCGTAATCGTCGTCGTCCGAGTCATCGTCCGAACAATCGTCGTCGTAATCCTCGTCGTCGTCCGAGTCATCGTCCGAGTCCTCGTCCGAATATTCCTCCCCGTCGTCGTTGACTTCTTTGATAATTGGCCCTCCACCACCCGAAGAGGCGTTCGCGTTTCCACCAGAATGCGTAGATCGTCGTTTCCTCGAACTCCTCCCCGACGGCCCGTTGCTTCCTTGCGCGAACCCCCCGCCGAAGAAAAACGACTCGAAAAAGTTTGCCGCGAAATCTCTCATGTCCTCTGGACTCTTAAAAACGCCGTCGAAATCGCCGTTCGGGCCTCCAAAATCGTCCTCGTCCGACTCCGAATCGTCCGAATCGTCCCGTCTCGTCAACGCATCGTACGCTCTCACGACTTGCCTGAACTTTCTCTCGAAATCCTCTCTCGTTGGTTTCCCACTCGCTCCACCGGAGGACTTCTTACCAGTCGCGTTGGACGACGAAGACGTTTGCGTCGAACTCGCCCCGGGATGTTTATCCGGATGAAACTCCAACGCCATCTTTTTATAAGCGGATCTTACCGCATTCGGGTTGCTCGAAGCTTCTCTCGGGTCTAAGTTTAACACCTGGCACGCCTCTTGGAAAGACATGCTCCCGCCTTTAGAGGAAGACCCCATTATTACCCTCTCTGCGCGCGCGCACTAAACACACGCACTCTCTTTCGAGTAAGCTTTCAAGAAGGAGGAGTAAGTGTGGGGAAAGAATGCTTCTCTCCCGGGGAAAGAGGCAATTATGTGTGAGAGTATTTTGCCTGCTTTTTGCGTGTGTTTTCCTCGTTCAAATAATCAATAACAGAAGAGAGAGAGAGAGAGAAAGAGACGACGACGACACCGGAGGATTCTCTTCTGTCTTGTT